>ENA-OSEY01003161-OSEY01003161.1-marine-metagenome-genome-assembly--contig:-NODE-3161-length-10268-cov-6.334805_pt1 | contig 10268 bp, 8 predicted proteins | sample MGYA00248465_ERZ534230 | MGnify/ENA primary metagenome ERZ534230 (study PRJEB26409, sample SAMN06344110) | marine metagenome | isolation source: Sea water from surface | place: Atlantic Ocean:Southern... | reverse complement strand
GCTACTGGTTCTCTGATTCCGTCGATATCGACTGGAGGTGCTGCAATGAATGCAACGATGAAACATGCTGCTGCTGTGAGTAAGCATGGGATCATGAGTACACCGAACCAACCAACATATAATCTGTTGTTTGTTGATGTTACCCATTCGCAGAACTCAGGCCAGCCTTTTAATAGACCGCCTTGTTCTCTTCTTGAAAGAGTTGTCATGAGGACGTTAAGAATAGTAGGGCTCAAAGGGTAGAGCGAAACTATATTTCCACCAATCCCTTCACTGGTGGATATGAAAGACGTAATTTATCCTCCCATAGGTCTTGGTTAGCGGGAGCAAACAATGGTAACTAAAAAAGTCACCTTCCGTTATTTATCTTAACACAACTTTACACTAATTGTCAACCCTTAGATTTTTTTCTTTTTTTTCCTAATTTTTTTATTCTTCCTGTAACTGCCTGAAGTCCTCTATCAAATCCAACACCATAATTTTTTATTCCTTGCTGAACATCTTTTGGAAGATCTTTATCTTTGGTTATTGAAACACCCTTTCTCATCTCTTTAATTTTTTCAATGATCTTGGGGTCATACTCAGGATGATCACCATAATTAAATTCTACAGTTCCTTTCACTTTAGATGTAGGAGGGAGTTTACCATATAATGCAAAATAATTATGTGTAACTTTTGGATCACTACCTTTTGGAGAACCCATCATTTTAGGGCTCCATATTTCGCCTGTGAGTCCAAATTTTTGTTGAATATAATCTTGTGCTAATTGTGGATTTTTTGTAAATAATTCCTCTGGTGAAAATTCAATGAATGCATCTACATCTTTACCTCCACCAAATGATTTTGCAAACAATAAAACATCGCTTGCTTGCTTAGCTACTGCCAGTCGTAACGCTGCTGTCCAGTCAGGGCCTGTAGGAACAAAATCTGCAGTAAATGGGCCCAAATAATTTAATACTGCCTTTTGAAATGCACTATATTCACCTTTAGTGAATTGTGTAATATTATCATCAACTCCTAGTCCTTTAAAATTAATTCTATATTTACCTGTTTGACTATCAAATGTCATACCGCCAGCACTACCGATGACATTATCACCTACACTTACCCCACCATTTAACATTAATGTTCCATTTTTAATCGCATAATCCACATAACCTTTACCCAAATAATCATTCCACTTTCCTTCTGGCAGTTTATTTGTTAGATATCTAATCAGTGTCTCTGCTGCTTTGATAGTTCTTGATATGTTTGTTGATTCCCCTGTTTCTAGGGTTTTGTAAAATTCAAATTCTGCTTTCTCTCTGTTCTTTTCAAGTTGATCAGTTTCTGCTTTTTGTTGAGAAAAAATATCTTTTTGAATAGCAATTATCTTAGGAATTGCTAGTTTTATGTCTTCAGAATCTTGTTTCATTCCATTCAATTTTTGCTTTTCACGTACTAATCTATCATACTCTAGCTTTAATTTTATTTCTTTTATTTCTTTTTCCGAGTACTTGTCTTTCAAATCCTCTCTTTTACTCAGATATTCTCTTCTTAATTTATTATAATAATCTGTCTGTAACTTAATGGTTTTATTTAAACCTTCCATATATTTTTCTGTTGCACCTACTCCAGAATCAGCAATTTTAGCAGCAAGTTGTCCATACTGACCATAGTAACTACCAACATGTCCAATAAGATTATCAATAATACTTTCTTTTTTTTCTTTATATTTGGATATAACATTTTTTAAGTCTTCCATATATTTTACACTAATATGTGCAGTGGGAGAGACTCGTGCGTTCATCATTACATCAGCATTTACTTTCTGTGCAAACTCTTGTGATGCATCAAGTTTAGAATTAGTATCTTCTGCCTTTCTTCTCTTCATCAGAATAGGTTTTGCAAAACCTTGCAGTCCATACTGACTCACATTTGGGCCTGGAATACCATCTCCAAATATTGATACAGTTGATGGTACAGTTTCTATACCACCTAAAGCACCACCAGTAGTCACAGTTTGACCACTAGGATTATGTCTGAACGTTTGTCCAACTTTCATACCTGTTGTTATATTTGTAAAGTCTTCTCTCCAGTTATACTTTTTACCTTCGCTTACTTTAGAAAGTTTTACATAATCTTTTTTCCTTTCTGCAGGTTTCTTCTTTGTCCTTTGCTTATCAACAACTGCATCTATCTCTGGATCGCCTGTTGGAGGCATAGCGTTTGCACTCATTGGATCAAGTTTGTTGTATCTCTTGGCCTGTTTTCCATAATTAGGATGCATCTTTGTCTTTGGATCTAACTCAGGTGGATCACTCTCAGGGAAAGTTGGTTTGATATCCTTTGGATTGAAGAAAGGTTTCGATTTAATTCTTTCGTATAAAGTTTGTTCTTTCATGTTGTTACTCTTATTCTTCTTTTTCTTAGGGTCAATAACTAATGGTTCATCAAGACCTGCAATTCCAGACCTTGGTTCTGGTTTTGGTTCTGGTTTTGGTTCTGGTTTTGGTTCTGGTTTTGGTTCTGGTTTTGGTTCTGGTTTTGGCTCACCCTGTGGAGATCCAACTGCTGCATCAATAATTGCCTTGACATCATCTGGTAAGTCATCATAATTTACAGGAGTGCTACTGTATGTCATTCCATATGCACCACCAAATTTTTCAATGTCACTTGCAGGAACACCGATGTCTGTAAGAACTTTTCTTATGGCAACCATATTAGCAGCAATAGCATTAACATTAGTTTCTGCTACATTTACTAAACCTTGCATTACCATTTGTACAATTGTATTTTGCTCAAATGTTTGTTTCATTCCTGCAATAGATCTATCATACATATTCATCATTTTTCCTGCTTCAGCATCCCATCTTCTTGGAGCATTTGGATCTAATTCTGCTGGATTTTTTATTTTTCCTGCCAATGCATCAAATATAACATTTTTTATTTGAATTGGATTACCACCAGTTTTTTTCAATGCATCAAAAGTTGCCTGAGCCTTCATGAAGGGATCATAAAAAGTATTATAAACAAATTTTGCACCGAGGTCATTTAGTTGGTCTGTTGTTGGTACTGGAATATCTGTGAATCTAGTTCCTGTTCCAGTCGCATTAGGAAGTTGGAATAGTATATCTCCAACTAAATCCCCCCTAAATGTATCAATAGACTCACCACCACTTGTTGATCTTAAAGTTTTACGAGATTCAATGTATAATTGTTTGGTTTCTGTATCATAGTTAAAGTAAAGTCCACCCTGTTTACCAAACAAAGATGTAATTACTTTATCGGTTTTTCCTTCAGAGGGTTCAATCGCTTCTCTTGCAGTGGTAGGGACTGGATTGTCAATTCTTAATACCTTTGCTAATTCATCTGCATTTATATCTTGTGCTATTTTTATTGCCTCTGCGTCTGAGACAAACAATTCCATTGGTTTACCAGTTAATATTGATATTCCCAAAGCAAACGGTAAATTAGCAGTGTACTCTAAACTATCTCCACCTTTACCACCTTGAGGAGTGAGCACTTTTCTAAGTGTTTCTGCTCGTTCTTCAGAGAGTTTAAATAATTTTTCTGGTTCAGATATTGCTTTTTCAATTATTTCTTTCTGAGCAGTCTCTATGAATTTACCTGCTTCTGGTACATCAATCTTTTCTATGGCATCTGGTTCTCCTCTTCTCATATATTCATCATAATATGCCTTATACTGCTCAACTTGTCTTTTTACACCATTGTTTACTCCCTTTAGTCTATAATCTGCTTGATATTTACCTAAAGTTTCTTGTGTTTTTAAAAATTGAGCCTTAATACCGGGATCTTTTCCTGTTCTATTATATACACTTTGCATATCATTTAATTTATCTTGTTCTTTTAACCAATCTTCTTGCGTCACCCCATTTATTGCACCAGTAAATTTTGTGCCTCCAAGAACATAGCCTGGTACATACACGATATCAGTTATTGCATTACCCTTAAAATTTCTATGTCTACTTAAATCTTCCATCCAATATTTGTTATCTTCTATTTTTCTGGCAGCCGCAACTAACATTCTTTGAAGTGACTCTGTACTCTTTCCTTTTGCTTCATCTGTGTAGTATTGTGAATATGACCCACCATATTTTTCAGCATAGTCAGAATCGGTAGCACCATATGTTGCACCTTTTGCAGTGCTTTGATCTGGTAGATTTTTGATTATTTCCCTTGCGTATCTATATGGTAAACTTCCCAATCTATCAATCTTTGCACCTGCGTATGGTTGTTGTTCTTCTCCATCATAACGATCCCATGATTTAATATCAAAATCAATCTTAATACTTGGATCTAATGCTTGTGCTCTTTCTAAATATTCTATACCTTCTTTAGATGAAGAATATCTATCCATAATCATCGCAACACCTAAGTTACTTAATATTTCGGGATTATTTGGTTCTACTTTTAATGCATCCTGTAATAAATCAACTGCACCTTTTGAAAATACACCATCTCTGCCCCTTCCATAATGAGTTGTGGTCATTAAGTCTTTTGCTTGTGCAAGATTTGTACTAACTAACTGTTGATTTTCAGTATCTTCTGGTGCTAATTTTTTAGATACATCGTCATAGTATGTTTGCCTCTTAACTACTCCTCCCTCTTCATTTGAATCAGGTGGGACTTGTTTTGCTCGATATTCTTGTTCAATTTGGTCTTCTATATCTGTCTTTAAATTTTCAAGATATTCCCAATCCGGATAATTTTCTAATGCCTTTTCAACTTCACTAGAGGCTAATTCTAAGTCACCTTTCTCCAAGTAAATTACTGCTCGTATATATGAAATATCTGGATCATCAGGATCTATTTCAAGAACGCTTTCAGTATCTTTTAGAGCGTCTTCATAGTTTTGATTATCAAAATGAGCGAAAGCACGATAAAAGAATGCATCCAGACTCTTTGGATTAAGTTCAATCGCAAGATCAAGTATTTTAAGTGATTCTGGGTCAAGGTAAGTATCATCATCATATGTTTTAATATAATCAGCAAGATATTCATCCGATTGCTTTATCTTTTGTTCATCAGTAAGATTTTTGAAATCACTAAATGATTTTTTAACCTCATCTTTTCCAATCGGTGATGCCTTTGGTTCTTCAATTTCAGCAGACTTAAATGGATCTTCACCATCAATTCTTGTACCTTGACCGGGAAATTCACCTCCCATTTGTTGTGCTACATACTCATCTGATGCTGCTAGTTGATCATTAACTTTTTTCTTTCTCTTTTTAGGATCACCTTCATCTGTACCTACTCTAATAAAAGATATAGCCTCTGGTGAATCAAGAGGAACAACAACATTAATTGGTGTTCTTCTTTGGAACTTTATATCTGTCACACCATAATGATCATATTGACTTCCACTGTTACCTTTTTGATATAATGCAAAGGTTACATTTTTTTGTCTTGCAAACTCAGGTATTGTAATTGTATAATTTTGTAATGTACCGTCACCTTGGTTTATACCTATAATCGCTGCATCAGCAGGAAAAGATCCAACATTATTTCCATCACGATCCTGTGTAAAATATCGAGATATATTCATGTCAGGTGTCTTGTATCTTATATACAACTCTTCTGTCCCTACCACATCAGGATGCTCTCCTCCATTACTACCAGTTCCTCTTATTGCTGTAATCGTTATACTATCTACTTTTGTTGCATCAATTGGTTTTAATATTGCCCATCTTTCACTACCAATACCCTCAGATCCTTGAAATGCAAGATAATCTCCACCAACATCAAATCCACCAGTGCTTCCATTACCTGATCCACTACTTCTTATTTGGGTAGATTTTTGAGCTTGTGCACTATTATTTCCAAATTCACCCGGGCCAAAGAAAAGATCACTACTAGCAAAACTTGCAGCATCAACTGGGGAAACTTGATCAATCGCAGTATCACCCTCTGCTGGTAAAACTGTAGAGAAAGCGTTAGAAGTTGTCATTCCCTCTTCTAATTCTTTCCTCCAATCACTTTTTAACTTACCTAACATCCACTCATATATTTGGTCGTCAATCTCTTTATGTTCTTTTTTTAACTGTGCTGCTTTTTTTACATTTGCATCAATTTCTGGATCACCAGTAGGTGCTCTCTTCATCATTACAGCACTAACAGGATCAAGTTTATCATACTTATATCTCTTACCATACTTCGGATGCATTCCAGTATTTGGATCTATCTTAGGAGGTGCCTCATTTGGATATCCTAAAGGAGAGGGCTTATCAGGATAATCAATCTCCTTATTTAAACGATCTGAAACCTTAGAAAATAAGGGATCTTTTACCTTATTATCATAAGTCTCTTGCTCTGCTATTTTATTTTCATACTCTTTTACACCGTATACCTCTCTCATCGCTTTCTGATGTGCCAACATGTTAAGATGTTCTTGCACTCGTTTTTTTTGATTCTTCTTTAATTGAGCATTCTTCCCAGTGGTAGCATCAAAGAACTGTGATCCAAATCCAAGATTATCATAAATGATATTCATCCTCTCAGTTGTCTCATACCCCTTCCAATACTTATCTTTAGCTGTCCAAACTTGTCTTGAAGAATTTTTAGCAGAGACAATATCATCACTCTTCTTCGATGCTGTAACATCAGGAGTATTCTGTGGACTAAACTTACCTTTGAAGTTTGGTTTATAACCTTTTAACTTAGTTGTCTTTGGTAATTCTTTAATTTCTTTTAATGGTTTCCTTACCTCACGAAGGATTCTTTTTTTAGATTCTACTAAATTATTTTTGTTTTGTAAAATATAATCTTCTTTTTTATTACCTTTTGGTGGTGTAGCACTAAAAGATTGTTGAGTATTATACTGCGTACCTATTACTGTTGTTTTAGTTTCGTCTGAATAAAATGGATTTCCATCACTACCCGGTGTCCACTTTCCATTTTCAACTGCCTGTTGTGTGACACCGTGAATGGTGTTAGAAATTACTGTTGAAGGGAGATGCACATTACTTGATCCTATTGATTCATCAGACGCTAATGGATTTGCATCTCTTGGATCTGTAAACCAGTAATTAGAATCCAATTCAACAAATTCACCATTTTCCACTTTAATTGTGGTGACAGGTTTTCCATCACCCCTGTCTCCTCCAACTGGGAGAGAATGAAATGAGTTGTAAAATGTATTATTTGCTTGATTTTGTGGGTCATTATAATAATTGTTCTTCATATCATTACTGACCTGAGTTATTTCATCATTTGTTAAATTACCATTAGGGTTCTTTGGCCCATTACCACCATTTAAATTTGAAATAGAGGTGTTAAGATTATTAACAATATTTTGTCTGTTCTCATTACTCGTGTTTACTTCAGCTGGGCCTTCATAATTCGGTGAAGAAGGATCATTTTTTCTAAAATCAGGATGATTAGGATTATTATTATTTGTATGATGCACTAAATTATTAAAAGATGTCGCTAAACCATCTTGTCCCGTTAGTAACCCACCAAGATTTAATAACCCCTGTATCGCATACTTAAGTGGATTATTTAAAAAATCTGCTCCTGTTGCATAAAGACCATGCAAAATTCCCCACAAATCTAAAGATTCAATATCATTCTCATCAGCAGGATCTTGTGGAGTTCCAATGTCATCATTGTCACCACCAACTTTTGCATCATCAGTTCCAATTATATCACCACTACCCATTGAATTATTATCTGGATGTCTCTCAACAGGTATACCACCGGCAAAATTGAATGGGAAATTGCTAACGAAATTTCCTTCAGTATATCTTTCTTGCATCCAAAGTGCATGTTCTAATGTAAAATTAGAGTTGAATGATGTGAATTGAGATGCAGTGCCATCAAAGGTTCTTGCATGCCCTCCTCCAAATGAAGTTCTAGGTTTATCTTCTCCTCTAAAATGTCCTTCTATTCTACCAAGAAGCACGAATTGTCTTGTATCTTTTTGAATGTATCCTAAGTTTGTAAAGTCATCATCTCCATGATTAATTGCATAGTTTCCTACCAATGGCCCTAATATGAAACTCTCTGTGCCTTCTGGAAGTGAAGTATATGGTTTTCCATCAGAGGGTCTAATAAAAGAATCTGTATTTGTTGTACCGTTTGTATTAACATCATTATATGAAAAATCTCTTGAAACAGCATTTTGATTTGAAGGCACTGTGCCTTTTCCTGAATCAAAATATCCTCCTTTTCTTATATAAACTGTATCACTTGCGTTTGCAGGAATCCCAGAAGGCCATGTGCCATCTGCTTTTGGATAAAATTTTCTATCAGGATCACCGACACCCATACGAAAACCATCACCAGTGTCTGGAGTCACCTGATACACACCACTCATATTGTTGGTTGGTGATGCTTCTTCCAAACTCTTTAGTTTCTCGTCAATTCTTGTAGACTTGAGATGTTTAAGTGCTTTGCTGAATTTGTTTCTCTTCACTTATTGAATTTCATTCCGTAAATATATTTATGTATTCTACACCAGACGGGTCATTGTGCAACTGCCCACCTAAAAATCCTAGATTTGTCACTCTTGCATGTCCGGCATCAATTGACGTAGTTGATATATCATGTTTGACTGTAGGATCCATCCAAATAAAACGATTTGGTTTTGCAAAAATACCTTCTCGATATTGTGAATCTACAGCATCTGTAATTTTTATTTTACCTTCCCAACTTTCATCCCAGTCAGGATGTATGTATAAAACATATGAACCATTATCAGTATGTGGCCCATACATATTACCGTGACCATAGTTTGGTGGACGAAATTGATTGTATGAGAAACTTGCTATCTTAGTTGCTTCCTCAAAATGGTACTGATATAATCCTATTTCCTTCATGCGTTTAAAAACTAAATTTGTTGCATCAGTCCACAAATCATCTCGCGTATCATGATGATTTATATCATTATATTGTTCAGACGATGCTACTCTTGATGATATTGAATTGAAATCTGATGCAGATAAAAAATTGTCTATTAATATTGTCGATCTACAAGGCATTTTATTAATTATTTATTCCCAGTACTCATCTAACACCTCTAATACATTAGTTAGAATACGATTTGCTGCACCTCTTTGACGATCATCCCACTCTGGATACCAAGACTTGTCATATAAACCACTCTTCATTCTCATTATCTTTGCGGTCATTACAACTTTGTCTAATCGTCCATTCATATGCAATAAAAAACCTCATACCATTAAAAGATATGAGGTAATATTTGTCAAGTTAAAATGTGTGTTTCAATACAAGTATGATGACACCAATCATGGCCAATCTGCCATTAATTAATTCTGCGTATCTCCAATATGAATGTGACCAATCAATCATGGGTGTTTTGTATGCTTTCATAGCATCATGATAAGATTCTACTTTCATTATACATTTAATGTATGTGCATTTATATATGAGAAGGAGATCATTGCAGGAATTACCCAACTAAAAGGTAAGAACATTCTTATTTTTTCTCTGTGTTTATCCATCATATTAATCCTAATGAACCTGCAGTAATCCCTACTGCTAGGAAAAAAATAAATTCAAACACAGACATATATCCTGCATTCTCTAATAAAAATTGAATCATATCAAGCTCCCTGATACACGGGAGTCATAACACCGCCACCCTCATCGTCGTCGTCATCATCATCAACTGCATTGAAAAACATTTCAACTGCAACTAAAACTGTAATGGGATAGAAGACCCATGCTAATGCCTTCCATACTGGAAAGGAGTCTGTTGCTAAATTGAATTCAAGCATATTGTTACAAATTTTAATAATATTTAGTTTTGTAAACTTTTAGGCAAACACACTTGTGATAGTGCTTGTTCCAAGTGCCAACATAAAGATGTAAGGCACAACCTTAAATGGTACTGGATGTCTTTTCATTATACAAAACCGGGAATGATTTGACCAGTTGTTAGGTAAGCACCTACAGCTGCAACGAATCCAATCATCGCTGCACGACCATTTAGTTTTTCAGCAATTAACTTTTGTGCTTCGACCTCTTTTTTGTTTGATGGATACATTAGAATATACCGGGGATAATCTGTCCTGTTGTTGCATAAGCACCTACTGCTGCTACAAAACCTAGCATAGCTGCCCAGCCATTAAATCTTTCTGCTTCTGGAGTCATGAGTTTTTCCTGTGTTTGAATTGTGAATTGTGATTTGAATTTCATCAGAATAGACCGGGAGCGATCCAACCTGTAAGTCCGTAGTTAACTACGGCTGCGAAGAAACCAATCATCGCTAAACGACCATTGATTTGTTCTGCGTTCTTCCAATA
>ENA-OSEY01003160-OSEY01003160.1-marine-metagenome-genome-assembly--contig:-NODE-3160-length-10270-cov-3.635829_pt1 | contig 10270 bp, 11 predicted proteins | sample MGYA00248465_ERZ534230 | MGnify/ENA primary metagenome ERZ534230 (study PRJEB26409, sample SAMN06344110) | marine metagenome | isolation source: Sea water from surface | place: Atlantic Ocean:Southern... | reverse complement strand
TTTAGTTGGACCATAATTTTGAAGCCACTCAATACTTTTATTAAGTGTCAGACCTGTATCTGAAAGATCGTCAATTAGTAAAACTCTATTAAAATCTTTTTCTTTTGCTAAAGAACTAATTTCTCTTGCGAACATTAACTCTCCCTGTTGATCTTCTTGTCCTTTTCCAGAATAACTTTGAATAACTATATAGGCTATTGGAAGTTTTAAAATTCTTGAGAGAATATCAATTATTGGAGCTGCTCCCCTCATAATTCCAACCAGAACTGTTGGTTTATAGCTTTTATGAATTTGAATTGCTAATTGCTCTACAATTTTAGTATATTCGTTAAAACTAATGATTAATTTATCTGCCATAAAATTTTTTATCATATTAAAAAAATTAAAAAAGATTAAAAAGTAATAATGAAAATATTTGATTGTTTTATGTATTTTGATGAAGATTTAATTCTAGATTTGAGATTAAATTATCTAAATAAATACGTAGATTATTTTGTTGTAGTAGAGTCAAAATTTAATCATAACGGAGAGAGAAGAGAGCCATGTTTTAACATCAATAAGTATAAAAAATTTAAAGAAAAAATAATTTATTTACTTGTGAATGATGTAGGAAATAATTTCCATAAAATTCATGAACAAGACGACAAAAATAAGGTTGCAGGAAAAAATTTAATGAATGCAGTTATAAGAGAAAATTACCAAAGAAATTTTATTATTAATGGTTTAAGTAAAGCGGAGGATGAGGACTGGATCATTATTTCAGATTTAGATGAAATACCAAATTTGGAGGTAAACAATCTTAAAGATAGCAAGAATAAGTTCGTTTTTTTCAATCAACTTATGATTTATTATAAACTAAACCTGTATTTACAAGATTTTCCGTGGGTTGGATCAAAGGCTTGCAAAAAAAAATACTTAAAATCCCCTCAGTGGTTAAGAAATATTAAAGATAGAATATATCCATGGTGGAGATTGGATATTTTATTTTCTGAAAAAAAATTTAGTGACATAAAATTATACCAAAATGGAGGTTGGCATTTTTCATATATCAAAAATCCAAAAGATATTGAAAAAAAATTGAAATCTTATTTGCATCATACTGAATATGAATTAAATCCAATCAGATCCAATAAAATTTCTGAACTTATTAGAGAAAGAAAAACGGTATATAATTTAAAAGTAGATATGCGTTCAAATAAATTTCAAGAGGGAAATTTACTCCAAAAACTTAATATGAGTCTACTCCCAAGTTATGTAAATGAAAATTTAGATAAATATTTAGAGTGGATTGAAAAATGAGCAAAGGTTTTATTGTTTGCGTTTACGAAAAAATTGAAGATGAAAGTTTGTTAAAAAATTACGCGGTTGAGGCAAAAAAAGCTGTAGAAAAATTTGGTGGAAAATTTTTAATCAGAGGAGGTGATAAAATAACCACTGAAGGTAAAGAATTTTTAAGAACAGCTGTCATTGAGTTTTCATCTTTTGATGTAGCAAAAAATTTTTTTTACTCTAATGAATATCAATCAGCTCATACAATATTAAAAGATACAGTGATTAGACATCATCAAATAATTAAAGGAAATTAATACTGTATTGGCTCAGGATCAATACTCCTCCACAAGTACCATGTAGCAACTGAGCAATATGGTGAAAATCTTTTTTGAAGTAAATTTACAAACTTTTCAGGAGGCAGGTATTTCTTTTTATAATTTTTTGAGATTGCTCTAAGAAGTCCAATATCTTGTACTGGCCATATATCAGATCTGTTATAGGTAAAAAGTAATATCATTTCTGCAGACCAACGTCCTATTTGTCTTAAATTAGATAAGTATTCGATTGCTTCCTCATCAGTCATCTTTTCAATTAACTTTGGATTAAAAGACTTATCAATTACTCTTTCCGCCAAACTTTTTATACCTAAAACTTTCTGGCGACTTAAACCACAACTTTTAAGCTGTGCGAAGGATAATTTTGAGACTTTTTTAGCATTAATTTTGTTATTACATTTTTTTTTAAATTTTAGAAAAACAGAATTTGCTGCAGCAACACTTATTTGTTGCCCAATTATACTTTTACAAAGCGAAAAAAAAATGTCTCTTCTAGAAGTAAGAATAACTTCTGATGGACTTTTATAATTTTTAATTAATCTTGACATAGTTTTATCTCTTTTTGATAAATATTTTTTTGCCTTATTCCAATATTTTGGTACTTTAGTCATTCATAGCCTTCGAAGTAATGATATTTTTGTTATAAATTTCTCTTCTAAAAATTATTAATGTTGAAATTATAACCAAAAATGCACCTAGTATTGTTTTAATAGTAGGTACTTCTTCCCAAATAAAATATCCAAAAATCACAGCAAATACTAAAGCTAAATATTTCAATGGAGTTACTAATGAAACTTCAGAATATTTATATGAAAGACTTAACCATAAGTTAGCAACTCCACCGAAGATCCCAATTAAAGATAATAGAATAAAATGATTAAGGCTTGGCATTACCCAACCTTGTGGAATAGTTAAAAAACTTAAAAAAGTAATTGATAAAGAAAAATAAAAAGAAATTAACCATGCTGGCTCAGAAGTAGATAATTGTCTTATTGTAATTGCAACATAAGAAAGTCCTAAACAAAATATGATTGGAAAAATGTAATATATGTTCAATTCACTTATTCCAGGTTCAGTAATTACAAGTATTCCAATGAAACCAATAATAACAGCTAACCATCTAAAAATTCCTACTTTTTCACTTAATAAAAAAATAGATAAAATTGTTGTAAATATAGGTGCAGCAAAAGAAATGCTTACTACCGTTGCCAAAGGTAGTTTTCTCAAAGCTATAAATATTGAGATTAAAGCAATTAAACCAGCTAAACATCTGAGTGCATGTAATCCAGGTCTTTTTGTTTGATAGAAATTTTTAATTCTCTCTCTTGGTATTACGAAAAAATAAAAAATTATTCCAAAAAAACCCCTAAAAAATAAAACCTGTCCTATAGGATAATCAACTGACCATTTTACAATAACATCCATTAAAGAAAATGCACATATAGACATAAACATGTACAAAAAACCTAATTGATTTTTACTAAGCATATGCATAATTTGTAAATTAATTTAAATCTTAATCAATGGAAATAGCAGTTTTAGCTCTTGGATGTTTTTGGGGACCAGAAATCAAGTTTAGTAAAATTCCTGGGATAATAAAAACTGAAGTGGGATATTGTGGAGGCAATAAACCTAAAGTTACCTACAAAGAAGTATGCACTGGTGAGACAAATCATGCAGAAGTGGTAAAACTTGATTTTGATGAAAGTCAAATATCTTATGAGGAAATTATTAATAAATTTTTTGAATTTCACGATCCCACGACTTTAAATTCTCAGGGACCAGATTTTGGAACACAGTATAGAAGTGAAATTTTTTACTTAAACGAAAATCAAAAAAAAATAGCTGAAAAAGTTTATAATGAAGTAAATGATAAACTTTCTGGTAAAGTTGTAACCAATATTACACTTCTAAAAAATTACTGTACTGCAGAGGAATATCATCAAAAATATTTAGAAAAAAGATAATATGTCTTTAGTTGAAACTGATTGGCTTGAAAAAAATTTAGATTTTGTAAAGATTATTGATTGTTCGTGGCATATGCCACAATCTAAGAGAAGCGGATTTGAGGAATACAAATCACAACATATTCCCAATTGTGTTTTTTTTGACCTGGATGAAAATACAAAAAAAAATACACATCTTCCCCACATGCTTGTAGAAAAAGAAGATTGGGAAAAAATCGTATCAAAAATGGGAATAGAAAATAAAGATGAAATTATTATTTATGACAATTCTGATGTTATAAGCTCATGTCGATGTTGGTTTAATTTCATTTACTTTGGTCATAATCCAAAATTAGTTCATATTTTAAATGGTGGCTTTACGAAATGGGTAAAAGAAAAAAGGAAGATCACGACTGACATTCCTAAAATAAAATTCACAAATTATAAATCTTATGAAAAGAAAGATTTAGTTAAAAATAAAAGTTTCATTGATTTGAATATCAAAACAAAAAAATTCAAAGTTATAGACGCCAGAAGCAAAGAAAGATTTGAAGGTAAAATTCCTGAGCCTAGAGTTGGTCTGAGAAGCGGTAGTATAAAAAATTCGTTTTGTATACCATATTCAAATTGTTTAAACCCAGATAAAACTTTTAAAAATAATAGAGAATTAAAAAATGTTTTTGAAACATATATAAAAAATATAAATGAAAAAAATATTGTTTTTTCATGTGGTTCTGGAGTTACTGCGTGTGTTTTGGCACTAGCTTATTCTCTAATAAATGATAAATATCATCCTTGTATTTATGATGGCTCTTGGGCTGAATACGGCTTAGTTTAAATTTAATATGAAAAGATCTACAAAAGTTATTTCTATATTATCATTATTTTTTTTCGTCATAGCAATTGTGATTATAGGAAGAATGATGATTGGAAACCATTTTAAAAAAAAATTTAGTAAAATACCGCCCCCAGGAATTATAGTTACTGAAGTTGTTGAAAAAGAGTTTTCAGAAAAAATAGAAACTTTTGGAACAGCAATTTCAAAAAAATCTGAAACATTTAAGATTAAAAAAGAAGATCTTTTTGAAGATTTAAAATTGAAAAATTTTGTTAAAAAAGGTGAAGTTTTAATTAAATTAAAAAGTGGGGATATTATAGCACCGTTTAGCGGAGTATTGGGATACACTGGTCTTACAGAAGATATACTTGTCTCAAATAATATAGTCATAGTAACAATTGACGATAACTCAACTATATATTCAGATATTAAAATTCCTGAAAATTATTCAGCATATATAAAAAAAGGTTTGCCGGTGGAAGTTAAGATAGCTAGCTATAAAAATAAAAGATTTGAGGGTGAAATTGATTTTGTTTCAAGTAGAATCAATGCTGATACTAGAAGCTTACTATCAAGAATAAAAGTAAAGAATAAAGACTTAGAATTAATTTCAGGGTCATTGTTAGAGGTTAGTGTTAAATTTGACTTAAGAAACTCATTAAGTGTTCCTGATACAAGTGTGATGGTTGAGGGTGATAAGTCATATGTTTATAAAATTAATGATGAAAATATTGCAAATAAAACAGAAGTTAAGACAGGTCTAAGAAGTGAAAAAAATATAGAGATAATCTCTGGTTTAACCGAAGGAGATATTATTGTAGCTGAGGGATTAAGAAAAGTTAGACCACAAGGAAAAATAAAACCTATCAATCAATAAATGTTTATCACTGAACTTAGCATAAAAAGACCAACAGTTTCTTGGGTTATGTCTCTTATTTTGATTGTATTTGGCTTATTTGTTTTTTGGAAATTGCCAGTTAGAGAACTACCAAATGGAATACAGCCACCAGTCGTTCAGATACAGGTAGATTATAAATCTGCTGCAGCTTCAGTAGTAGATCAAGAGGTAACTCAAGTTGTTGAGGATGTTATTGGTGGAGCTGAGGGGATTAAAAATATTGACTCTAAATCAGAAAATGGAAGAAGCACAATTAATGTAGAATTTGATACTAGTATAGATTTAGATAACGCAGCTAATGACATTAGAGAGAGAGTCGCCAGAGTTGTTGATAACTTACCTTCTGAGTCTGATGCCCCTCAAATACTAAAAAGAGCAGCGGGTTTTACAACTACTATGTGGTTATCATTATCCTCCTCGACCTGGAGTGATCTTGAATTAGGTGATTATGCAGAAAGATATTTAGTTGATCAATTTTCTAGTGTTAAAAATGTGGGAAGGATTAGAGTTGGAGGTTTACGAGAACTAAGTATTAGAGTTTGGATTGATCCTATAAAGCTTGCTGCTAATGATTTGACAATTAAGGAAGTAGAAACAGCTATGCGTGGAGAAAATATAAGTCTTCCAGCAGGAACTCTTGAGGCAGATAATATTGACCTAACACTTAATTTAGATAAATCATATAATGATATTAATTCTATCAAACTTCTGCCAATTAAAAAAACTGGTAACAAGGTTATTTTATTATCTGATGTGGCTAATATAGAATTTGGCCCTGTTTCAGAAAAAACCTTATTTAAGGCACAGACTAAAGACCAAATAAATTTAAAGACTGTTGGGATAGGTATTTATGCAAGAAGTGGTGCATCAACTGTTGAACTTTCAAATGATATTAAAAAAAAAATTCTTCAAGTTAAGAAATCATTGCCGGATGAATTAGATTTGAGGGTTTCTTTTAATAGAGCGAACTATGTAGAGGCGGCTATTCAAGAGGTGTATAAAACTTTACTAATAGCTTTTATATTAGTCGTATTAATAATTTATCTATTTTTAGGAAATTTAAAGGCTGTAATAGTACCTGCTATAGCGCTCCCTGTAAGTCTAATTGCTTCCTTTTTAGGTTTATACATATTTGGACTTTCTATAAATATTTTTGTCCTGTTAAGCTTTATTTTAGCCATAGGAATAATCACAGACGATTCTGTAATAATGACTGATGCAATATATAGACGAATAGAAAATGGTGAAACGCCATTAGTTGCTGCATACAAAGGATCTAAGCAAATCTCTTTTGCAATAATTGCTACAACATTAATCTTAGTAGCAGTTTTTTTACCATTAATTTTTATTGAAGGTATTTCTGGAACTTTATTTAGAGAAACAGCAATAGCATTATCTTTTTCAATTGTAGTATCTTCTTTTGTGGCATTAACGCTTTCTCCAATGCTTGCAAGTAAATTTTTATATAAATATAAATCAAGAAAAAAATTTTTACAAAAATTTGAAAAAATCTTTCTGGGTTTTGCTAATTTTTATAAAGAAACTTTAGATATCATTATTAATAAAACAAAGACAGTAAGTTTTTTTATTGTATTAATTGTTGTTGCATCAGTGCTATTATTTAGTTTTTCAAAAAAAGAGTTATTGCCTATGGAAGATCGTGGTGCATACTTAATTATTGGCTCAACTGATGAAGGAAGTTCATTCGAATATACTCAATCACAAGCTCAGAAAGTAGAAGCAAGACTAATTCCACTTCTTCAAGCTGAAGACAGTCCTTATGCAAGATTTATAATGAGAGTGCCTGGATTTGGAAATTCGGCAAATTCATATAACAGTTTTATAATAATTGCTTTACTAGATGACTGGAAAAATAGAAAAAAAGGACAACAAGTAGTTTTAAGAGAAGCTATAGGAAAAATAGTATCTTTACCTCAAGCATTAGCTTTTCCAATATCTCCGCAATCTATAAGAGTTTCTAATTATAATAAACCTGTTCAAATGGTTATTTATGGAAGCACTTATGAGGAACTCGAAGAAAAACAAAAAAAAGTAATACAAAAACTAAGATCGAACAAAAATCTCTCTAGAATTGAGTCTGACTACAATAGAAATAAGCCTGAGATAAAATTAATTATTAATAAGAATAAAGCTAAAGATTTAGGTGTTTCAACAAAATCAATAGGTGAAACTCTTGAAACTCTATATGGAGGAAAAAGAGTAACAACTTTTAATAAACTAGGCAAAGAATATCCTATAATTGTTCAACAATATCTATCAGATAGAAGAAACAAAGAAGGTGTTTCAAAAATATTTGTTCGTTCAGAGACAAATGGAAGACTAATTTCTTTAGCAAATCTAGTCAGTTTTAAAGAAGAAGGCTCAGCAAAAGAACTTGCAAGATATAATAGACAAAGAGCAGTAACAATATCAGCAAATATTAATGAAGGTTATACTTTAACTCAGGCAATAAGTTTTTTTGAAGATGTGATGAATGATATTGCTCCAGAAAATCAAATTACTTGGAAAGGAAAGTCTGAGGAAATTAAAGAAACGAGTAATGAATTATTTATAATTTTTGCATTAGCACTTCTTACTGCATATTTAGTAATGGCAGCTACATTCAATTCTTTTATTCATCCATTTATAATTATCTTAACTGTTCCATTAGCTATTTTTGGTGGATTAATATTCATTCTGTTTCTTAATAGCTCAATAAATATTTTTTCTCAAATTGCTTTAATAATATTGATAGGTATTTCCACAAAAAATAGTATTTTAATTGTTGACTACGCAAATCGAATAAGAGCCACTGGGAAAGATATAAAGGTAGCTGTTAAGGAAGCATGTTCAGCAAGGTTTAGACCTATTATAATGACTTCACTTAGTACAATGATTGCGATGTTGCCTCTTGTAATAGGCAATATTGGTCCTGGTGCTGGTGAAGGATCAAGATTAGCCGTAGGTTCAACAATTTTAGGTGGAATGATAATTTCAACATTTTTTACATTATATGTTACTCCATCAATGTATTTAGCATTAGCAAAAAACACTAAAAGAATTGATGAAGTAGATTTAGAACTAAAAAAAGAATTATCTAAAAAATAATATATTTTTTTTTATTAAGAGAATTTTTACAATTTAATAATTGTTTTTTATAAATATTAGATTGTTTTTCAACCTTTTTAGCCAAGCCAATTACTTTTTTATTTTTTTTGTAATATTTATAATTTCCCCAACCCTCATGATATGCAAGATATTGTTTGAAAGCATCTTTTTTTGAGATTTTAAGAATCGTCTCTGTTTTATTTGTATACCAACCAATAAAGTCAACACTGTCTTTAAATCTAACTCTTGTCGCAAGTTTATTTCCTGTTTCTATTTTATATTGCTCCCAAGTACCTTTAACCGCTTGAGAATAACCAAATGAACTTGAAGGCCTTTTAAAAGGAATAATCTTGAAAATTTTTTGTCTAGGAGGCTTCGCTAACCAGTCAAAATCAGACTCCATTTTTATTATCGCTAACTGAACATAGATAGGCGTTCCCCATTTTTGTTCAACCTTTTTTGTATGTTTATACCAAAGATATCTTTCATCAAATATTGAACAACTGTTTGAAGTATTTACTGGAATTGAAGAACATCCAATTAGTAAAATAAAAATTAAAATTATGTACTTAATTTTAAGAATTACCATATTTATTTATAAAACTGTTTAAAAAAATTACAACAAAGACACCAAATAAATTTCCAAATAAATCTGACCATTGAAAACTTCTTGATGGAATAACGAAATGAAAAAGCTCAAGAATTAACGACAATACTATTAAATAAATTATTAGATATTTTCTTTGCTTTGTGGTCATAAAAGTCAATAAACCAATTATTGATAATACAACAAATAAATAAAAATGATTCGATGATATGATAAAATCTGGAGTTATCTGAGGCTGGATGTTGATATCATTATATATGGCTAAACCCAAAATACTACCTGGAAAAATATAAAAGATAATTATAATTAAATTTATTAAATAAAAGATAAGTTTATTTTTTGAGAAAAATTTTATCATTAAATTATATAGTTTTATTTATAAATATATTTTAAAAATAACAATATGAGTTTTTTAATATTAATCAGGCATGGTCAAAGCACATGGAATCTTGAAAAAAGATTTACAGGGTGGGTAGATGTAGATCTAACTGAAAAAGGAAAGATTGAAGCTGAAAAAGCGGGTTCAATGATTAGAAAGAGGAATATAGGGATTGAATTCTATTATTCATCTTTACAATTAAGAGCTAACAAAACACTTAAAATCATACAAGAAATTTTAAAAGATAAAAAAGATTATAAAAGAGCATGGCAACTTAATGAAAGACATTATGGTGTTCTAACCGGTCTTAACAAAGTTGAAATGGGTAAAAAACTAGGTGAAGATAAAGTACATGAATTTAGAAGATCTTGGGATGTCAAACCAGAACCTCTTAGTAAAAAAAGTCCATATCACCCAATTAATATTGAAACTTACAAAGATATACCAAAAGAAATTATTCCAGATACTGAGTCTTTAAAGGATACTTACGAAAGAGTTTTAAAGTATTTTAAAAACGAAATTGAGGAAAAATTAATAAAGAAAAATATTTTAATTTCTGCACATGGAAATTCAATTAGAGCTTTATGTAAATATTTATTAAACTTAGACAATAATAAAATCTCTAAATTGGAAATACCTACTGGCAATCCTTTAATAATAGATTTAAATGAAGACTTAAGGGTAAAAAATTGTGAATATCTTGATAATGATAGAGCTAAAGATCTCTTAGTTTTTTAAATGTTTCTAAATTTGTTAAATGAAAAAATTTATTAAAACTCTCAAAACCATTTAATTCATTTTTTTTTAATAATTCATTCCATATGTCAGAAATAGAAAAATTTTGTACTTTAAAATTTTTAAATAGATTTCTATTTAAAATTTGACAT
>ENA-OSEY01003159-OSEY01003159.1-marine-metagenome-genome-assembly--contig:-NODE-3159-length-10272-cov-29.956547_pt1 | contig 10272 bp, 12 predicted proteins | sample MGYA00248465_ERZ534230 | MGnify/ENA primary metagenome ERZ534230 (study PRJEB26409, sample SAMN06344110) | marine metagenome | isolation source: Sea water from surface | place: Atlantic Ocean:Southern... | reverse complement strand
CTTATAATAAAATTTGGAAAACCAGGATTAATAAAAAAACTAGAGATAGATACCCATCATTTTAAAGGAAACTATCCCGATAGTTGTTCAATTCAAACTGCAAGCATTTCAAAAGATCTTTCCAATAAATCAATTGTCAACAATTCAAAAAATTGGAAGTTTATTTTAAATAAGTCAAAACTGTCAGCTCACAAGAAACATATTTTTAAAAAATTTTTAATTAAGAGAAGTAAGGAAAATTATCTTAAAATAAATATCTATCCAGACGGTGGAATTTCAAGAATAAGGGCATTCGGAAATTTTGTGAAATGAAAATAATAAAAGCAAAAAAAATTACTAAAAAAAATTTTTCTAAATTTGGTCAATTAATAGATACGTCAAAAAAAAATCCTATAAATATTAATGATGGGTATGCAAAAAGATTTGATAATTTGATAAACGTAGATGCATCTAAAAACAAAGGGAAAGCAATTGTTAGTATTTTTAAAGCAAAAAAAAGAAGGTTTCCTATGAAAATTGATATGATGGAAAAACATCCTTTAGGAAGCCAAGCCTTTATACCAATGGAAGATACAAAATTTTTAGTATTTGTAGCACCAAAAGGAGATAAACCAGATGTAAATAAAATCCAATCCTTTTTAGTCCCAAAACAAACTGGGGTTAATTACAATGCTGGTATTTGGCACTTTCCGTTGATTTCTATGAAAAATATGAATTTTCTAATTGTTGATAGAAAAGGAAAAGGAAACAATCTTGTTATTTATAAATTTAAAAAAGATAAAATTATTTTGAAAAAATGAAAAAAAAATACCCAAGAGATTTGGTGGGATATGGTTCCAAAAAAGTTAAGGTAAAGTGGCCTGGTAATGCTAAGTTGGCTTTGCAATTTGTGCTTAATTACGAGGAGGGAGCAGAGAATTGTACTCTTCATGGTGATAAAACTTCAGAAGTATTTTTATCAGAAATTATAGGAGCAAAACCAATTAAAGGTCGACACTTAAATATGGAATCAATTTATGAATATGGATCAAGAAGAGGGTTTTGGAGAATTCATGATCTATTTAATAAAAAGAAAATTCCACTTACTATTTTTGGAGTTGGTATGGCATTGGAAAGAAATAAAGAAGTTTGTTCGGCTATAAAAAAAGCAAATTATGAAGTTGCTAGTCATGGGTGGAGATGGATTGACTATCAAAATGTATCAAAGAAAAAAGAAAAGAATGATATGAAGCTTGCAGTCAAATCTATAAAAAAGATTTTTGGTAATCAACCTGCTGGTTGGTACACAGGTAGGTGTAGCGAAAATACTTTAGATTTAGTAATTGATAATGGTAGTTTTTTATACTGTAGCGATACATACAGTGATGATCTTCCTTACTGGATAAAAAAAGGTAATAAAAAACAACTAATGGTTCCTTACACACTTGATAACAATGATATGAGGTTTGCAACCAATCAAGGATTTAATTCGGGTGAACAATTTTATAATTATTTAAAAGATAGTTTCGATGCCCTTTATGAGGAAGGAAAAACTTCACCAAAGATGATGTCGGTTGGCTTGCATTGTAGATTAATTGGAAGACCTGGTAGAATACAGTCTCTTAAAAAATTTTTAAATTACATCACAAAATTTAAGGATATTTGGATCTGCAAAAGAGTAGATATAGCTAAACATTGGATAAAAAATTATAGTTAAAATTTTTATTATTGTTCCGCAGCTATAGAAGTATAGTGAGCAACCGCTTCTATTTCCTCATCAGTTAGTATACCCTCCATTGCGGGCATTACTCCTATACCGTTTCTAACTGCCATTATAATTCTTTGAATATCAGGTCTAATTTCATTTAAATTTGGACCAACCATTGCGTTCGATCCAGCATCTGAAAGCATATGGCATGCTGCACAATTACCAGCTCCTAGAAAAACTTCTTTTCCCTTATTAAATAATTCATCAGCATTAGCTTGTATAATTGACGCTGATATTAAAAATAACAGAGCACTAAATAAATTTAAAAATAATTTTTTCACTTCAAATTTGGTATCATAAATAAAAAAATTAAAAAGAAGAATTAAATGAAAAAATTATATGAATTAGAGATTATGGAAGAAGCAATTTCTTGGGTAAAATTTAACAAAAAAGTGGTGATCGCAACAGTTATAAATACTTGGGGTTCGTCACCATTTGAAATAGGAACAAAAATGATAATCAATGAGAAAGGTGATTTTTTAGGTTCAGTATCAGGTGGCTGTGTTGAGGCTAGTGTGATTGAAGAAAGCCTAAATTTATTAAAAAATAAATATTTATTTAAGAGATTAGACTTCGATGTCTCAGATGAAAATGCTTGGAACTATGGTCTTGCATGTGGCGGAAGTTTATCAGTATATATTGAGCAAATAAATTGATGAAAATAGATATACTTCAAGAAATAATTGAAAAAAAAATATCAAAAAAACGATTTGCGGTCTTAACAAATTTAATGAATGGAAAAAGTGAATTATTTGAACTTGGCAATCAACTAAGTGATGATTTTAAAGTTCACAAAAAAGATATAGAAAATTATTTTAGTCACAAAAAAAATGGTATTATAAGTGAATCTAATATATTTATCCAAAATTATACAAAACCTATTGAAGTTATAGTTGTTGGTGCGGTTCATATTGCTCAATATTTAATTGATTTCTCGAAAAATCTAAATTTAATGATTACCATTATTGATCCAAGAGAGTATTTTACAAAAAAACAAAAATTTCAAAATGTTAAAATTATAAATGAATGGCCAGAAAAAATTTTAAAACAAATACAAACTGATAATAATTATGCATTAATTACTCTAACCCATGATCCAAAAATAGATGATCCAGCATTACAGTTTGCTCTAAAAAATAAATTTTTTTATATTGGTGCACTTGGAAGTAAAAAAACTCATGACAAAAGATGTCAAAGATTGAAAGAATACGGTTATACTTCTGAACAAATTAATTCTATCCATGGACCAATAGGATTAAAACTAGGAGGAAAATCTGCTCCTGAAATTGCTTTATCGATCATTTCTCAATTAGTTTTAGAAATTAATAGATTGAATGTTTAACTTTTTTTAATTTAGTAATAAGTTATTTTTCATTAAAAAATATTAAAATATGAAAATATACGATTGTTTTATGTACTTTGATGAAGATGTTATCTTAGACTTAAGACTAAATATACTTAATCCTTTCATAGATTACTTTGTTATTGTTGAAAGTACTTTTAATCATAAGGGTGAAAAAAGAAAATTAAAATTTGATATAAATAAATATAAAAAATTTGAGAATAAAATAATTTATTTAATTTTTGACGAAGAGCCGAGTGGTATTGAAAAAGTATTTGATACAGATAACGAGGGTGAAGTATCAAGAAAACTTATATTAAATGCTGCTTCTAGAGAAAATGGACAAAGAAATTTTATATCAAAAGGTTTGGAACGTGCAAATGAAAAAGATTTAATTTTAATCTCTGATGTTGATGAGATCCCCAATCTAGAAAAAATAAATTGGAATACTTTAAAAGACCAAATTGTTTTGTTTAAACAAGACATGTTCTACTATAAATTAAATTTGAGATTGCCAGACCTGATTTGGTCTGGATCAAAGGCCTGCAGAAAAAAATATTTAAAATCTCCTCAATGGTTAAGAAATGTTAAAGATAAAAAATACTCATTTTTCAGACTTGACACTTTATTTTCAGAAAAAAAATATATTAATATTAAATTTATAAATAATGGTGGATGGCATTTCTCAAATATAAAAACTGCTGCAGAAATTGAATATAAGTTAAAATCTTATCTTCATCACCGAGAATTTGATTTAAATCCCATGTCTGAAAGCGAAATTGAAGATATAATCAAAAATAAACAAGCAATTTATGATCTTAAGGTAGATAAAAAAATAAACAAAATAGGAAGTGGTAATAAACTTGTTGAACATCCTTTGAATAAATTACCATCATATATTTTAGAAAATATTGATAAATACAAAGATTGGATTAATTAATATGAAAAAAGGTTATTGGGTATGTATATACGAAAAAATTTACAGTGAAGAAAAATTAAAAGAATACGCAATCAAATCAAAGTTAGCTGTAGAAAAATTCTCTGGTAAATTTCTTGTTAGAGGTGGAAAGAGCAGAAAAAATGATGGAATTAATTCCCCTAGAGTAGTGGTAGTAGAATTTCCAAATTTTAATAGCGCAATTGATTGTTATGACTCTACTGAGTATCAAGAGGCCCATAATATTCTTGAAAAATATGCTAAACGACATCATCAAATAGTTGAGGGAGATTAATATTGAATAGGTTCAGGGTCTATACTTCTCCATAAATACCAAGTTGCAACTGAACAATAAGGTGAAAATCGCTTATTTAAATATTTTACATAACTTTCTGGTGGTAAATATTTTTTATTGTAATTTTTTGAAATAGCTCTTAATAAACCAATATCCTGAACTGGCCAAATATTTGGACGGTTATATGTGAATAACAAAATCATCTCTGCAGACCATCTTCCTATTTGTCTAAGTTTTGAAAGATAAACGATAGCATCCTCATCTGACATTTTTGAGATAAGTCTTGAATTAAATTCTTTATTCAAAACTTGCTTAGCCAAACTTTTAATACCTTTTACTTTTTGTCTGCTTAACCCACAGCTTTTTAGCTGAGAAGGAGATAATTTATTGACTGTTCTTGCATTAATTTTATTTTTACATTTTTTCTTAAATTTTAAAAAAACTGAATTTGCTGCTGTAACACTAATTTGCTGACCAATAATACTTTTACAAAGTGAAAAGAAAATATCTTTTCTTGAAGTAAGAACTTTCTCTGATGGAGATTTATAATGTTTAATTAGTGATGACATTACTTTATCTTTTTTTGACAAGTATTTTTTTGCTTTAATCCAATATGATGGGGTTTTACTCATGTCTAGATGTAGATAGACGTTTTTTTAAAACTATCTCTCTTCTAAAAATAATAAACGAAGATAAAATTACTAATCCAGCACCAATCAAAGTTTTAAATGTTGGTATTTCATCCCAAATAAAATAACCAAAAATAATTGCAAATATTAAAGCGAGATATTTTAACGGTGTCACTAGGCTGACTTCAGATAATTTATAAGATTGAGATAACCATAAATTTGCTAAGCCGCCCAATATTCCAATAAGAGATAATAAAAATAAATCAAGTAAACTTGGAAGAATCCATTTTTGATAAAAAGACAAAAAACTTAGAAGCATTATAGAAAAGGAAAAGAAAAAACTAATTAACCACACTGGTTCTGTTGAAGACAATTTTCTTATTGCAATAGCAACATATGATAATCCTAAACAAAATATTATTGGATAAATATAATAAAAGTTAAGTGAACTAAATCCAGGTTCAGATATGATAATTATACCAATAAAGCCAACTAAGACCGCCAGCCATCTGTATAAACCAACTTTTTCATTTAACAAAAATATTGAAAATATAGTTGTAAATATTGGTGCAGCAAAGGTTATGCTCACAACTGTTGCTAATGGTAAATTTCTTAAAGCGATAAATATAGAAACCAAAGCGATCAATCCAGCTAAGCACCTTTTAAAATGAAGAAAAGGTCTAGCTGTTTTATAGAAATCAAAATATCTATCCTTTGGAATTAAAAATAAAATTGGAATAATTCCACAAAAACCTCTAAAGAATAACACTTGTCCTACTGGATAATCATCAGACCATTTAACAATTACATCCATAAGTGAAAACGCACATACAGATATGAACATGTAAAAAAAGCCTAATTGATTTTTTGATAGCATATGATTAACTTTTAAATTAATTAAGTTATTTATCAATGGAAATAGCAATTTTAGGGTTGGGATGTTTTTGGGGACCTGAAATAAAGTTCAGTAAACTTGATGGCGTTATAAAAACTGAAGTAGGTTATTGTGGGGGTCATAACTCTGAAACTAATTATAAAGAAGTATGCACAGGTACTACAAATCATGCCGAAGTAGTCAAATTAGATTTTGATCCTAAAATTATCTCATATGAAAAAATTCTTGAATACTTTTTTGAAATTCATGACCCAACAACTTTAAATTCTCAAGGCCCAGATTTTGGAACTCAGTACAGAAGTGAAATATTTTATTTAAATAACCAACAAAAAATTATTGCTGAAGAAATGGTTGAAAAAATGAATATTAAATTATCGGGAAGAGTTGTTACAAAAATTTCTTTAGTTAAAAATTATTGTACAGCGGAAGAATATCATCAAAGGTATTTGGAAAAAAGATAAAATGTCTTTGGTTGATACAAGCTGGTTAGAAAATAATATTAACAAAGTAAAAATAATAGATTGCTCATGGCATATGCCTCAAACACAAAGAAATGGTTTTGATGAGTATAATGAAGAACATATTCCAAATGCTATTTTTTTTGATTTAGATAAAAATTCAAAATTAGATACTGATTTACCACATATGCTTACTGATACTAAATCTTGGGAAAAAATAATGAGCAACATGGGTATAGAAAATAATGATCGAATAGTAATTTATGATAATTCTGATGTTATTAGTTCTTGTAGATGTTGGTACAATTTAATTTATTATGGACATGATCCTAAACTAGTTCATGTTCTGGATGGTGGATTAAAAAAATGGAAAAAAGAAAATAAACCTACAGATAACAAAGAAGTAACCAATCAAACTTCAAAGTATATATGTAAAGAAAATATAGAACTAGTTAAAAATAAAAAACAAATAGATGAAAATATTGATACAGGAAAATTTAATGTTGTTGATGCAAGAAGTAGAGAAAGATTTGAAGGCAAAGTTGCTGAACCAAGGAAAGGTCTTAGAAGTGGTTCAATAAAAAATTCTTTTTGCCTACCCTTTTCTGAATTAGTAAACGAAGACCATACTTTCGTTAGTAAAGATAAAATAATGGAAAAATTTAAGTCCTTTAAATTTGACCATGATAAAAATCTAGTATTTTCATGTGGTTCTGGAGTGACTGCAAGTGTATTGGCACTAGCTTATTCTTTAATAAATGCTAAATATATGCCGACAATTTACGATGGCTCTTGGGCTGAATACGGAAAAAATTAACTTATGAAAACATCTACAAAAATAACAAGTATAGTAATCATATTTTTCTTAATCATTGCAACAGTGATCATTGGAAGAACAATGATAGGAAATCATTTCAAAAAAAAATTTAGTAAAAGACCGCCTCCTGGAATAATAATAACTACTACTCAAGAAAGAGTTTTTGAAAATATTGTTAGTACCTATGGGACTGCAACTCCAATTCAAACACAATCATTTAAAATTGAAAAATATGAAATATTAAAACCTATAAAATTTAATCAAAAAGTTAAAAAGGGTGATGTAATTGCTGAGCTTAAAAATCGAAAAGTTATTGCTCAATTTGATGGTGTTATTGGAAAAAGAGAATTTTCGGAAGATATAGAGGTTTCAAAATCTTCAATATTAATTAATCTTGAAGATACTAGCTCAATATATTGTGATGTAGATATACCTGAAATTTTTGTACCATTTATTAAGGTTGGTCTGCCAGTTGATATTAAATTTTCTGGATATAAAAATAAAATTTATAAAGGTGAAGTAGACTCTTTTGCTAGCAGGATAAGTGAAGATACAAGAGCTTTAGCAACAAGAATTAAGATGGACAATTCATCAGGTGAAATATTACCTGGCTCATTTTTAGAAATATCAATTAAATATGATGTAAGAAATGGCTTAAGTGCTCCTGACACTAGTACAATTGTCGAGGGTGAAAATGTTTTTATTTATAAAGTAGATGAAAAAAATAAAGTAATGAAAACAAAGGTAACCATTGGTGATAGATATTTAGGCTTTGTAGAAATATTAGATGGATTAAATAATGGAGATAAAATTGTTGCAGAAGGAACAAAAAAAGTAAGACCAAATTTAACAATCAGACCTATAGAGAAAGGTGCTAAAAAAAAACAAGGAAATTCTAGCTGGGGTAAAAAAGATAAATCAAAAAAAGCTGAAGAAAAAAAAGGTAAATTTGATTGGTTGAAAAATATTTTTAAAAAATCAGATAAAGAGAAAAAATAATTAAATGTATATAACTGAAGTTAGCATTAAACGACCTGTTGTTGCTTGGGTCATGTCTTTAATATTAATTATTTTTGGTATTTTTGTCTTTTTAGAATTGCCAGTAAGAGAACTTCCTGATGGTATACAGCCTCCGGTAGTTCAAGTTCAAACCGATTATAAATCTGCTTCAGCTGAAATTGTTGATGAAGAAATAACTCAAAAATTAGAGGATGTAATTGGTGGAGCTGAGGGTATCAAAAATATTGACTCAAGTTCTCTCAATGGAAGAAGTAGGATTAATATTCAATTCAACACAGACATTGATTTAGATGATGCTGCTAATGATATTAGGGAAAGAGTTGCAAGGGTTGTAGATAATTTACCAAGTGAGTCAAACCCTCCACAAATTTTAAAACAGGCAGCAGGTTTTACAACTACAATGTGGGTAGCTTTATCATCTCCAACTTGGAATGATTTAGATCTTGGAGATTATGCTGAAAGATATCTAATAGATGCATTCTCAAGTGTACCAAACGTAGGTCGAATTTTAGTTGGTGGATTAAGAGAGCTTAGTGTTAGAGTTTGGATAGATCCAATAAAATTAGCTGCAAACGATCTTACAATTCAAGAAGTTGAAAGAGCTCTTAGAAATGAGAATATAAATCTTCCAGCTGGAACCTTAGAAGCTAATAACAAAGACTTAACTTTAAACATTGATAAATCCTATTCTAATATTGATACTATTAAACAATTGCCACTTAAGAAAAATAAAGAAAAAGTTATTATTTTATCTGATGTGGCTAATATAGAGTTTGGACCTGTTTCAGAAAAAACTTTATTTAAAGCACAAAGAAAAAATGCAGTAAATTTAAAAACTGTAGGAATTGGAATTTATGCAAAAAGTGGTGCATCAACGGTAGAGCTTTCTAAACAAATAAAAACTAAAATTAAAGAACTTAACAAATCCTTACCTGATGGATTAAAGTTAGAGATAGCATTTAACAGAGCGACCTACATTGGTGCAGCAATTGAAGAAGTATATAAAAGTTTAGTAATTGCATTCGTACTAGTTGTTTTAATTATTTATCTTTTTTTAGGTAACCTAAAAGCTGTAATAGTTCCTGCGGTTGCTTTACCAGTTAGTCTTATTGGATCATTTCTCGGGTTATATATATTTGATCTATCAATTAATATTTTTGTATTACTAAGTTTTATTCTAGCAATTGGTATAATCACTGATGACTCTGTAATCATGACTGATGCGATCTATACAAGAATTGAAAATGGAGAAACACCTTTAGTGGCTGCTTACAAAGGTTCTAAACAAATTACATTTGCAATTATTGCAACGACTTTAATTCTTGTAGCAGTATTTTTACCTTTAATTTTTATTAAAGGAATATCAGGAACTTTGTTTAAAGAAACAGCAATAGCCTTATCTTTTTCAATTGTTGTATCTTCTTTTGTGGCATTAACATTATCTCCAATGCTAGGAAGTAAATTTTTAAACAAAAAAGAAAAAATTAATTTCTTCGTAAAAAAATTCAATAATGGATTTAAATCTTTTACAGGATTTTATGTAAACTCTCTTAAATATTGGGTGAATAAACAAAAAACTATTTCAATATTTATAATTTTAATTATAGCTGCTTCAGCTTATTTGTTTAGTTTTTCCAAAAAAGAATTAATACCAATTGAAGATAGGGGTGCTTATTTAATTATTGGGTCAACTGATGAAGGAAGTTCATTTGAATATACCCAAGAAAAAGCGCAAATAATTGAAGGAAGAATATTAAGATTATTGCAGGCAGAAGACAGTCCATATGCAAGACTAATAATGAGAGTTCCTGGTTTTGGAAGATCTGCAACGTCTTATAACAGTTTTATAATTATTGCATTACTTGATGAATGGAAAAATAGAGAAAAAGGTAGTCAAACAATATTAAGAGAAGCAATTGGACAAGTGGTTTCTGTGCCTGAAACTTTTGCTTTTCCAATTTCTCCACAATCAATAAGAGTATCTAGTTACAATAAGCCCGTTCAAATGGTGATATATGGATCTAGCTACGAAGAATTAGAAGAAATTCAAAATAGTGTCTTAAGAGAATTAAGAAAAAATAGAAATATGTCTAGAATTGAAAGTGATTATACAAAAAATAAACCTGAGGTTA
>ENA-OSEY01003155-OSEY01003155.1-marine-metagenome-genome-assembly--contig:-NODE-3155-length-10285-cov-2.361971_pt1 | contig 10285 bp, 7 predicted proteins | sample MGYA00248465_ERZ534230 | MGnify/ENA primary metagenome ERZ534230 (study PRJEB26409, sample SAMN06344110) | marine metagenome | isolation source: Sea water from surface | place: Atlantic Ocean:Southern... | reverse complement strand
ATTACAGGGGTATAATGCAACTGTTGATGAATTTGGTAACCTCTTTATTCAGAGGAAAGATAATCTATGAAAATTGACAAAATAACCCTGGAGATTTTAAAAAATCATAGTAGGGCAGCGGCAGAGAGCATGGCCTACACGCTTTATAGAACCGCACACTCAACCTTTGTAAAAGAGACAGAAGATTTTACTTGCGGGATTACTACCCCCGATGGAGAAACCTTTGCCTCTCCGGTGGAATTAGGGGTTACGTGGTTCGTCGGTCTAAATTATAAGACAGTCATTGAGATGATAGACGAGTATGAGGAAGGAGATATTTGTATAACAAATGATCCTTATAGTGGTCACGTTTCAACCCATTCGCCCGACATGCACTGCTGGAAGCCAGTTTTTTTTGGTGGAGAATTGGTATCTTTTGTTGTTGGCCATATCCATAATACAGATGTTGGCGGTGCGGTGCCCGCGAGTATTTCCCGAACACTTTCAGAAATCCATCAGGAAGGCATACGAATTCCCCCTACCAAGATTGTACGACGTGGAGAGCTCAACAAGGAAGTTCTGGATATCATGCTTACTAATGTACGTATGCCAGAGCAAAATTGGGGCGATCTCAAAGCACAAATTGCGGCTATGAACACGGGTGAGCGCCGCGTGCACGAAATAATAAATAAATTTGGTGTCGATGTCTTCAAAGCAGGTATACAGGATTTACTGAGTTACGCCGAAGCCCAAGCACGCTCCATTATTTCAGATCTACCAGATGGAAACTATTTTTTTGCCGACTACATGGACGAGGATTCAGAAGATGGATACCCCTGCCGTCTCGCTTTAACGCTCATAATTTCTGGCGACAGCATTACATTGGATTTCACGGGAAGTGATCCCCAAATCGAATCATCTATCAATATCCCAACTGGTGGACAAGAACGTCACGCGTTGTTGATGGTTGGCGTGATTTATATTTTATATTCTCTCGATCCAAAACTGTTTTTAAATGCGGGTGTTTGTAGAGCTATTGGTTCCATCTTGCCAGAAGGAACGGTGATTAACCCAGCGTTTCCGGCGGCAGTGGGTCTGAGAACTTTATCAGTCCAAAGGCTCATGGGATTAATCTTTGGTGCTTTTGTTCAGGCGGCGCCAGAGAAACTACCGGCAAGTCCGGCTAGTGGTGGGCCTATAATGAATGTAAATACTATCGACAATAGAACGGGTCGTAGAGTGGTCGCCGCAGTAGGGCCAATTACGGGTGGAGCTGGAGGGAGTCCCTTAGGTGACGGAACGGAAGGCTCCGGGGCAAATTCTTCATTTCTAAAAAACACACCTGTTGAAATTAATGAAATAGAAGTGCCAATTAAAATTAAGCGTTATGGATTAGCAAAAGACTCTGGAGGTGCGGGGAAGTATAGAGGGGGTACGGCAATTGAAATGTGGTTTGAAGCACTTGCTCCTAATACGCGTGTAACCGCGAGAAACATGGATCGAACTAGATTTACCTCATGGGGTGTGCAAAATGGTAGGGCAGGAGCACCATCTTATTTTTTATTAAACCCCAACACAAATGCGGAAAGAAATTTGGGGAACTTGGACTTCATCAAGATTGGACCTGGTGACGTTGTGCATGTTGCGTCGGGTGGAGCTGGTGGCTGGGGAAACCCCTTGGAACGAGATATAGACGCGGTTTTTCAAGATGTGAAAAGAGGGTTTGTTTCGCACAAGTCAGCATTAGAGGATTACGGTGTTGTAATACCCAATGAAAGTTGTGATCTAGAGGCGACTGAAAAAAGACGGTCTGAATTAATGAATAGCTTTGCCGATAATGACTTTTTTGATTATGGGGTTGGTAGAGTTGAATATGAAAAAATATGGAATAAAGCAAACTATGACACCCTAACAAAAATTCTCGCAAGAATTCCGATCCACTGGCGCTTTTTTATAAAACATCGGATTTTTGAAATGGTGGGTAATCAGGAAACACGTGATAGTGGTGAAAAGATCTCAACCTATTTCGAAGGTCTTTTGACTGAGTTTCCTCAGTTAGAGGAAACCCTTAGAAAGGAAACGGACTAAATACATGCAGATTGGTGTTGACGTTGGGGGGACTTTTACTGATTTTTCATGCGTTTCAAGAGATGGCAAAACGTTAACTTTTAAGGTGCCTAGTACACCCCATGACCCAAGCAAAGGTGTAATTGCAGGTATAAGAGAGATAATAAGTCAAACAGGGATAGCTCCTGCTGAGATATCTGTTTTTGCCCACGGCACTACGGTTGCCACTAATGCGGTTCTGGAACGTAAAGGTGCAAATGTTGGCTTGCTGACTACGGAGGGGTTTAGGGATGTCCTTGAGATAGGTAGGCAAATGCGAACCCAAATGTATAGTGTGCGTCTGAGACCCGAAACGCCCATTTTTTTGGCCCCAGGTGCAAGAAGAGTAGGGGTAATGGAACGGATTGGTTCTGACGGAAATATAATAAAGCCTCTAGATGAAAATAGTGTAATAAGAGCGGTAGAAGAATTATTAATCCAGGGCGTCGATGCCTTAGCGATAACCTTTCTTTTTTCGTTTGTAAATCCAGTACATGAACTGCAAGCCCAAGAAATAATATTAAAAAAATGGCCTCGCTTGATAGTCTCACTTTCCAGTCAGGTAGACCCAGTATTCAGAGAGTATGAACGAACCGTTGTCACAGCTTTTGATGCATACATCAAACCGACTGTTGATACTTATCTCTCCAACTTGACGGAAGCATTACAAAACGAGGGTGTTAATGCTCCATTACAAGTCATGCAATCGCGGGGTGGTTTAGCTGGATGTAAAACTGCTAGAGCTCGGCCTGTTAGGTTGTTTCTTTCAGGACCTGCAGGGGGCGTTATTGGTGCCCTAGAGGAAGGAAGGACAAATGGGTTTCAAAATCTTATCACTGTCGATATTGGTGGGACCAGCTGTGACATTGCGTTGATAAATAATTCGAAACCCCTTCTTCGCCAGGAAGGTGTGATTGATACTTTTTCTGTTCGCATTCCAATGGTTGACGTAAATGCAATTGGTTCTGGCGGAGGCAGTGTGGCATGGATAGATGGTGCTGGTGGTCTGAAAGTAGGGCCGCATTCGGCCGGGTCTGACCCCGGGCCAGCCTGCTATGATAAAGGAGGTGAAAAACCTACTGTGACTGATGCCTCTTTGGTTCTGGGATTGCTGGATGCTAATTATTTTGCGAATGGAAGACTGCAGTTAAATGGCCAAAAAGCTCATCTTGCAATTGAAAAATACATCGCACAGCCAATGCAAATCTCGCCAGATAAGGCTGCTTCTGGAATTCATAGGGTTTTAGTCTCTCAAATGTCAGAAGGAATCCGTTCAGTATCAGTAAAACAAGGATTTGATCCAAGAGAATTTTCGTTGATGGCATTAGGTGGCGCGGGCCCACTTCACGCTTGCGCCTTAGCGGACGAACTGCAAATCACCAAAGTTCTTGTGCCAAAGAATCCCGGTGTGCTCTCCGCTTCCGGTTTGCTAAATGCTCCCATCGAGCACGAAGTATCCGTTTCTTTCAACAAAGAACTTAACGGAACCACTGCCGAGGAAATTTTTGAAAGACTTGAGAAATTAGATGTCGAAGCAAACCAATTAATGAATGACGAAAATGCTGACTCCAACAAAGTTGAGACTACATACTTTGCAGATATTTGCTATATTGGGCAGGGTTATCACTTGGAGGTAGGTTTAGACCTGCGAGTACAAAGACCTCTTGAGAAACTATATCGCGACTTTCTTGTTTTACATGACCGTGTCTACGGGCATTCTGTGGAAGCTGCAGTGCGCATAGTAAATTTGAGGTCCGTACATCGGCTGCCTGCAATTCCTCCAATATCCGAGCTTTTTATTAATCAAGGTGATTGTGTTAAAGGTAGTAGACATGTCTTTGTTGATTCTGAGGAGCAACGTTTAACCGTTCCCGTCATAGATCGATCTTTTATGCAAATTGGATCGAGTATTGAAGGGCCTGTTATTATAGAGCAGGGGGATACAACAACATGGGTTCCAAGGGGGTGGAAAGGTAGCGTGCTGGAAACAGGCTTGTTGTTGTTAATTAAAATGGAGAGTGATTCTTGAAAAATGCAGCGCAGATTTCATTGGACCCAGTTCTTGTTGAAGTTGTCCGAAATAAGCTCGAGGGGATTGCGAATGAGATGCAGTCGACTCTTTTTAAAAGCTCGTTTTCTCCAATAGTTAAGGAAGGGCTTGACGCCTCGGCTAGCCTTTTTACGTTAAGCGGCGAAACGCTAGCACAGGCTATTGCACTCCCATTCCATTTAGCAACCTTAATACCCATGGTTAGGAAAGTTCTAGAGGAATTCCCACTAGATGCAATGGAAGACGGTGACATTTTTATAATGAATGATCCTTATTTAGGCGGAACGCACTTGCCGGATATTGCGCTCATAATGCCTATTTTTGAGGGTGAGGTGCCAATAGCTTTCAGTGCCGCTATGACTCACCACCAAGATGTAGGTGGTATGACACCCGGGTCTGTTCCTACGAACGCAACTGAGATTTTCCAGGAAGGCATTAGAATACCACCCTTAAAATATTACAGTCGAGGCGAGGTCAATGGTACGCTTATAAAAATATTACGTTTAAATGTTCGTTTGCCAGATAGTTTTGAGGGAGATTTGAATGCTCAAGTGGCAGCTTGTCAGATCGGACGACGAAGGCTTATTTCTCTTGCAGAGAAATTCGGCTCTGAGAAAATAAAATATATTTTCTCAGAGCTGCTGGATAGGTCAGAAATAATGACGCGAGATGCTATAAAGGGTCTGCCTAACGGCATGTTTTCTCACGTAGATTACCTAGATAATGATGGTGTAGATCTGGATGTGGCGATTAAAATAAATGTTAATGTTAAAATCGACGATGATGAAATTTATTTAGACTTCACAGGAACAAATAAGCAAGTAAAGGGCCCATTTAACTTAATGCCATCAGGAGCCTATGCAGCGGCCTATTTCGCTGTACACGCAATGATAGACGCTGATGTCCCAATAAATGGTGGTTGTTTTCGCCCTATAAGTCTCAAACTTCCTGAAAGAAGTGTCCTTAATCCGGAAGAACCGGCTGCTGTTAATGCGCGAACGTCTACTATGAAGCGTGTTGCAGGCTGCATTACTAGTGCCCTAGGAAAAGCCGATCCACCGCGAGCAGTAGCTGACGCCGCGGGTGAGCTTCTACTACTCGCCTTTGGGGGCGAAAGAGAAGATGGCTCACGTTATGTTGTTGGCGAGTTGGTTGCTTCTGGAAGCGGTGCGAGTGAGGGTATGGACGGTGTTGATGTAATAGAAACTGATGGAACGAATTGCATGAACCTTCCAATTGAAGCGCTGGAGCTCGACGTGCCAATCCGCATCAACAAAACCGAACTTAGAAAAGGTTCTGGCGGGGCCGGGAAGTTTAGGGGAGGACTTGGAATTATAAGAGAGTATGAAGTTTTAAAAGGAGAGGTAATTTTTACGCATAGAGGAGAACGACATGCGTATGCTGCACAGGGTATCTCGTCGGGAGGTGCTGGTGCTCTCGCTCAATCAGTGATTTACCGTCTTGATGGGACAACAGAAGTTATAAATTCGAAAATAATACAAAAGTTACAACCTGGCGACCGAGTTGTTGTGGAAACTGCTGGAGGTGGCGGGTACGGCGACATAAAAGAACGTAGTCAGCAATCCGTCATCGCCGATCAAGTAAATAGAAAGTCCTAGAAAACGTCTGAATACCGCTTTCATCAATAGAAGGAAGGAAAATCTGTGATGTCCCAATATAAAGGTAAGTCTGTTTTAGTCACAGGAGCTCAGCAAGGAATTGGTCGTTCTATGGTCCTTAACTTTGCTAAAGAGGGTGCGAATGTCGCGGTTAATTGGCACAATGATGAGCAAAAAGCCCTCTCCGTAGCAAAAGAAGCCGAAGTCTTTGGCGTTAAAGTTGAATTAGTTAAAGGCGATGTATCAGTGGTTGAAGAAGCTAGAAATATTGTAGCTCAAGTAGAGGAAAAATTTGGAAAGATCGATGTTCTCATTAATAATGCCGGTATGTTTCCTCGCGTGCCCCTGTTGGATATGGAAGAGAGTGATTGGGACTTTGTCTTAAATATAAATCTAAAGGGTACGTTTTTTTGTATGCAGGCCGCCGCTAAGTCAATGCAGCGTAAAAATATATCGGGAGTTATTATCAACTTAGCTTCCCAAGCCATAAGTGGTAACTCTCCTAGTGGAACTCATTATTGTGCAAGTAAAGCGGGTATTGTAGGGTTGACCCGGGCTGCAGCTTTAGAATTAGCCCCACATAAAATAAGAGTGAATGCGGTTGCGCCTGGGTTAACAGATACAGCACAGCCTAGGTATGGACATTCCGAAGAGGAATTAAAAGAAAAGGCGGAAACAAGTCCTTTGGGTAGAATGACTAAACCTGATGAAATCGCCGATATGGCCGTTTTTTTGTGTTCCGATAAAGCTTCTATGGTAACCGGCCAAGTATATCATGTTAATGGAGGAACCTATCTTCCGTAATTATTGAAGGTTAACAATGAAACAAGAGAAAAAGACAACATACGATAGTAATTTTATGGAACTTTTATTTGCTCGATTGCACGACCACTGGGTAAACGAGGCAGATGCAGAAGGGCTCTCCAAAATGCTCGAACCCATTAATCGGCTTGCTGAACAGGCATCAAACGGATTGAATTTTGATGATGAACCAGCTGATTTCTTAAGAGTAATGAATGAAATGAAAAACACTGGGAATAATAATACTGATGAGTGACGCAATTCTAGAATATAGTTTGACCGAAGTTGCGGCAGGTATTCGAAAGAAGGAGTTTTCTTCTGAGGAGGTAACAAGGAATTGTCTCGAGAAGATTGAGGAACTGCAGCCAAAATTAAACTGTTTTATTTCTGTCTATCGTGAAGAAGCCATTAAGGCTGCAAAATACGCGGACACGGCTGTAGCATCAGGAGACGAGCTTGGCAGCTTGCATGGCGTGCCCTTGGCTCACAAAGACATGTTTTACCGAAGTGGTTTTATTTCAACTGGTGGTTCTAAAATTCAAAGAGAGTTCAGGCCCTCTTATACGGCGACAGTGTTACATAAGTTAGACGCGGCAGGTGCTATACATGTTGGCGGGTTAAATATGTCGGAATTTGCGAGTGGACCTGCCGGCCAGAACGGACATTTTGGTGATTGCAGGAACCCCTGGAATATTGAATGTGCGCCTGGTGGTTCATCATCTGGATCCGGAGCAGCAGTTGCTGCCCGACTTGTGTATGGGGCCTTAGGTTCAGATACCGGGGGCTCAGTGCGTATTCCTTCAGCCCTTTGTGGTTTAGTTGGAATTAAGGGTACGCAGGGTAGAGTTAGCCGGCGAGGTGGAATGCCATTATCTTTTTCGTTAGATTGTTTCGGTCCTCTAGCCCGAACGGCCTTGGACTGCGCTAGATTATTCTACACGATAGCGGGAGAGGACAAAAAAGACCCAACTGCAGGCAAAGAGCCTGTTCCAGATTATGAGGCAATGTGCTCGAAAGAAGTAAAAGGTGCTTGCATAGGAATTGATCCAACCTTCGGTGGTATTAAACCTAGCGATGAAGTTTCAGAAATGATAACGAGAACGATAAAACAATATGAAAGCCTAGGTGCCAAAATAATTGAAATAAGTCTCCCTGACCAAGATGAATTGAATGCTTTGTCTAATGTAATAACACGTTCAGAAGCAGCAACTATACACAGAAAGTGGCTCAAGGAAAAAAGGGATGATTACTCGCCGCAAGTAAGACGTCGGATTGAAATAGGGCTTGGCATTTCTGCGACACGATACCTAGAGGCTTTAAGCCTGCGTTCTCACCATTTACAGCTATACAATAATGCCGCTTTTTCATTCTGTGATGTGGTGCTATTACCGACCGTTGGAGAAGCTGCACCCACTTTATCAGAAATAGATGTTGGTGATTCAGATGAGCTACCCCAAATGTTGAGAAGATTAACTGGGTATACACGGCCCATAAACTACTATGGTCTTCCTTCTATCAATGTCCCTGGGGGATTTTCTAGTACGGGCCTACCTCTTGGCTTTCAAATAATCGGCAGACCATACCATGAGGGGCAACTCTTTCAGATGGCGGCAGCATTCCAACACATTACAGATTATCACAAGAAATCTCCCGCGTTGTCTGGCACATAATCCTCGCGAGCGTCTATAATTAACCTAGGGTTATATTTTTTTATCCATTCATTTGGCGACGTATCTTTGGAGGGACTTTGGTGACTAGCGTAGATTCGATTACAACATCTGTGGTGCAACATAGATTGACAGCTATTGTAGCCGAAATGGGAGAGGCAATGTTGCGTACTTCATATTCGCAAATACTTAATTCCAGCAGAGATTTTTCGACGGGTATTTGTGATGCAAAATGTAGACTGGTTGCCCAGGCGGAACATATTCCTATCCACGTTGGTGCACTCGCTTTCGCAGCAGAATCCGTTGATGAATATTTCAAAGGTTTGGTAAAGCCGGGTGATGTTTATTTATTGAACGACCCATATTTTGGAGGAAGTCATTTGCCCGACGTGACAGCATTTGTTCCGGTTTTTTCGTCAGGCAAGCTTCTTTTTTGGACCATTAATCGCGCGCATCACAGTGACATAGGTGGAGCAACCTATGGTGCCTACAATCCAACCGCTACATCTATTTTTCAAGAAGGGATAAGGATTACCCCAATAAAATTGTATGACCAGGGAATAGTTAGACAAGACATATTGGATATGCTTGCGACCAATACGCGTCACCCTAGGGACTTTAAGGGAGATTTGGCAGCTCAAATAGGTTCAGTTCGGGTAGGCGAGCGACGAGTTAATGCTTTGGTTGAGGAGTTTGGGGCTGATGTTGTGTTGGGAGCTGTCGAATCCATATTAGATAGTGCGGAACAACAGGCGCGACAGGTGATAAATGAATGGCCTGACGGTGTTTATAGAGGTGAGGCAACTCTGGATGATGATGGTCATGGGAGGGTAGATGTGACCGTAAGAGCAGAAGTAAACGTATCGGGTAGCGATATTGTCGTCGACCTCACTAGCTCAGATGAACAATCCGACGGCTTTTTGAACTCATCGTATGCTAATATGCGCTCAGCAGTTACTATGGCGATTTCTTACTTGTTAGATCCTGAAACGCCAAAAAACCATGGGTCACAGCGACCAATAAATGTGCTGGCTAAAGAGGGAACAATTGTTTGGTCGAAAGAAGGCGCACCGGTAACAATGTGTACCAGCCACTGTTCTAATGAAATTTGTGAAGCGATTATAGTTGCGCTTTCCGAAGCGTGTCCTCAGCGAGCAACAGGCGGTTGGGGAAGGCGTTTCAGAGTTGCGATACAGGGTGAAAATCCTAAAACTGGCGGCGGATTTATTTGGCATCTTTTCCATGCAAGGCCCGGGGCTGGCGGTTCTTCCGAAGGGGATGGGTGGCATAATTCGGGAGAGTGGCATTCGGCAGGTGGTTTGAAATTTGGCAGTGTTGAACTAGCCGAGGCGAGATTCCCTTTGCACTTTGACAAACATGAATTTCGTCGGGATTCGGCTGGGGATGGACAGTTCAGAGGAGGAGCTGGAGTAGATTTAGAGCTAACTGTGGAAACAGAAAAACCTGCTTTAGCAAATACGGCAGGGGACGGGATTAAGTATGGTTCGAGAGGTATGGTGGGTGGAGAAGATAGTAAGCCACACGCATATAGCTTGCTCAAATTAGATGGGACTGAAAGAAAACTTAAAACAAAAGAAATCTCGGTTGATGTTGATCCTGGAGATAAATTTATTATCCGGTCTGCTGGAGGGGGCGGATGGGGAAATCCTGCAAATCGTTCTAGTGAGGCGAGGGCACTTGATTATAAAAATGAAATAACAAGTGAGGATAGAGCTTAGCTATGATCCGGCTTGGAGTTGATGTTGGGGGGACATTCACGGATTTTGCCTTAATTGACGACAGTGGAGGACAGTTTGCTATCCATAAACAGTTAACTACTCCTCACGATCCATCGGACGCTGTATTATCTGGTATTAAAGAGATTTTAAAACTTAACAATATATCCATTTCTGATGTCTCGGTAGTAGCTCACGGAACTACCCTCGTAACAAATGCAGTCATAGAACGTCGTGGTGTGTGTACTGGTATGCTAGTGACTAAAGGGTTCGAGGACACTTTAGATACGGGAATGGAGCAACGCTATGATCTTTTTGATCTAAGAA
>ENA-OSEY01003154-OSEY01003154.1-marine-metagenome-genome-assembly--contig:-NODE-3154-length-10286-cov-2.207464_pt1 | contig 10286 bp, 11 predicted proteins | sample MGYA00248465_ERZ534230 | MGnify/ENA primary metagenome ERZ534230 (study PRJEB26409, sample SAMN06344110) | marine metagenome | isolation source: Sea water from surface | place: Atlantic Ocean:Southern... | reverse complement strand
AGATAATTTGGATGTTGCTGTGGCTTATGGTTTTTCTCGCATAGCGGATATGATAAGAGAGCAGAGGTTGCATAAAGCACAAAAACTATATGCGATAGCGCATGGCAAGCCAAGCGTAAACAAACATAGGGAAAATAACCACTACAAGTTTAAGCATGATTCTATGAATGAGGCTAAGCATGATTCTAAGCATAAACATGATTATAAGGATTATCCGCATCAGCATAGACATCAACACAGAAGTCAACATAGACATAATCATAATATGGCCGGGAAAACAGGCAATAAAATTAGTGCCATGCTAGAAGATTATTACCCTATCAATGTCGATCGAAACGTTCTCTACGTCAAATCAAAAACATCTGCTATTTACAATGAAAAATTTATAAAAAAAGGTAAGCAACTTTTAGAGCAAAATCTTGTTCCCAATGAACACGCTCCGGGCAGTCTGGAATATTAAACCTATTGGGTATACCGAGACCATTATGGCGATCAATTTGTTTCCAAGCCAATTTATTAGCTCGAATATACAAACCTCCCCAACCTTGAGCAAAGGCTATGAACCCCGTGACAGTCATCGGACCCTTTACCATTGTTGGTAACTCTTCACCTATTTGGGTGTCCTCAAAATACCGCGGTGTTGCTCCCCTTATTGGCTCATTTGCATACAAGCTAAAAATCTTTTCTAATTCTGCCTCGCTATATACTTTACCTTTCTGAGCCTGCAAATTTTTATATTTTGTGCCCTCTTCCCTAGCAGTGTCACGCTCCGTTCTAAAACACCAGCTATCACACTCTGCAACATGGCTACCTGATTGATTAAAGAAATCAACATGGTAGATTTGCTGTATGGCTCTTCCCGCAAATTTAGTGTCATGCTCAATCAAATCTTTAAGAAATGATTCTGTGGTTATTTCATCATTCCGAAACACTGGTTGATGCCATTTCCAGTCAGCGCCTGCCCACATTGCGTGTATACCGGGTAAACCACCAACATATCCAGAAGCAATACGGCTGGTGGCAAAAAGAAAAGATGGAAGCGCAATTATGCTGTTGTACTTGGTTTGCACCCCGTAGTCGGGCTCACACCAAAGCGGATTATCATCACCAATTCCATGGGCATAATGTCTTATATTATCGCGTGTCGCCTCAAAGCACCAAGGTTCTGGGTCTCTTGAAATCTTTACTCCAAGACGGCTACGGAGCTCTTCTAAAGCACCCTCAGTAATGCGTGGGAATTGTGTATCTTTTTGATGCTTATATGTCACGTTTGTTATCCTCAGTAGTCGACTCTCTCAATATTTTTCGATTAACTTTCCCGGCGGGTGTCTTGGGAAGAGTATCTGTAAATTCTATTAGACGGGGGTATTCATGCAGACTAAGTCGTTCTCTTGTAAATGCTTGTAGCTCTTTTACCAATGAAGTCTTTTCGTTAGATTTTGTTATAATAAATGCCTTGACTACCTGGCCTCGTTCTTCATCTGGAACGCCAATAACGGCCGCCTCTTCAACAGCTGTGTGTTTTAGCAAAACATCCTCTATTTCCACTGCGCTCATGGTCCATCCTGCCGAAATTATAACGTCATCAGCTCTGCCGTGATGAAAATAGTATCCATCCTGGTCAAAGCTTCCTAAATCTTTTACCGGAAACCAAGAGCCATTCTTAAACAGCTTAATTTCCCCAATATTACCAACAGTACAAGATACCCCGTTGGCGTCTTGAATATCAATTTTACAACCGGGGAGTGGTTTGCCAAGTGATCCTAGTCGGGCAGGGAGGTCTTCAGCTCCCGGATAATTAGCAATTATTACACCCACTTCTGTTGACCCATAAATGCTGCATACATCATGGCCAAATTGTTTTTTTGCCCAGATAGCTGTTTCTGTATCTAATGGTTCGCCTGTGAAAGAGAGCTTCTCAAGTTTTAAATCTCTAGATTCGCTGTCTCCCAGATTTCGCATCATTCGGTAATGAGTCGCTGCTGCGGATAAATTGGTAGTTTCAAATTCTTCCAGTGCTTCGAGAAGCCTGCCTGGATGAAATTTTCCAGAGTAGGTTGCAATCTCAATACCTAACGCAAGCGGAGCAAGAGTTCCATGCCAAAGACCATGTCCCCAGGCGGGAGAGGATGGGCACATGTATTTGTCGCCAGGTCTTACCCCGGTTGCGTATAGTGCAGCAATCATAACAGTAACAATTGCTTTGTGCCTATGCTTTACTGCTTCAGGTAATTCCCTAGAGGTGCCTGAGGTATATTGGTACATTGCCATATCGGAGGAATTTGTATTTGCCACAAACTCTTTATCGAAATTGCATAGTTCTTTAAGTAATGTCTCGTCGCCAATAAGCGTTTCCAAATTTATTTCGGAAATGAGAGAAGATTTTTCGGGGGCTAGTATAAGTAAATTTGGTTGACAATCCTCTATTCGTGCCGAAAGGCCGTCAGGTCCAAATGCTGTAAACAGGGGGACGGCAACGCAACCTGCCTTAATCGTTCCAAACAATGCTGTATAGAACTCAAGTGATGGGTCAAGCATTATGGCAATTCTGTCGCCCTTTTTCAGTCCTTTGTACTTTAAGAAATTTGCGAATCTATTCGAATTATCTATTAACTCGCCAAAGGAAATAGAACGACTTTTGCCTTTTTCGTAACAAATTCGTATTGCTGTATTAAGTCTTGGATGCCGATCAATACACTCGTAACCAATATTTAGCTCATCTTTATTGCCATCGAAAAGTTCCCAGAGCGCTTCTTTACTAAAGTATTTTTGGGCGTCGCTATATTTTGTGTAGTCGGTAAGCTTCGGCATTCTACCGACCTTTGTTAATAATTTTGTTGACGATATTTTTTGAAATTCCAGCGCCGAGCAAGATTTCTTCGGAATGTTGCCCTAGAGCGGGAGCAGCAGACCTCACAGTCGCTGGTGTGCCTGAGAAATCGACTGGCGGCGCCGTGGTAAAGACAATGTTTTCATGCGGATCGTCTATTTTTTGGAAAAAATTTGTTTCTTGTAAGTAGGGGTCCATCATTAACTCATCGAGTTTAGCAACGGGACCGTTAGGCAGGTCGGCTTCGTCTAATTTTCGGAATGCCTCCTCCGTTGTGAATTTAGCGAGCTCCTCAGCCAGATAAGACTGGAGTGTGGCAATATTTTGGGCCCTCTCGGAAAGTTTAGTGAATCTAGCGTCTTCAATTAAATCTGATCTCCCTATTGCTCTCAGCAATCTATGCCATTGTTCGTCGGTGTGTGCCAGAACGCAGACCATACCATCTTTGGTTTTGTAAGGTATTCGGTAAGGCGACAGTGCCCGAGGATAACCAAGATCATTAGTTGGGCCTTTGGTGCCTTCCCAAAGATGTGTCGTCAGATTAAACGCTAGCATTGTTTCCAGCATTGGGACGTGGATTTCTTGGCCTTTTCCGGTTTTCTCGCGAGAAAACAGTGCCATTCCAATGGCTGAAGCCAGCGTGTGTCCACAAAATTTGTCTGAAATAGGCATTGGCACAAATCGCGCCTCACCATTGGTTTTATCAATTAAATCGACTAAGCCACTCTCTCCTTGTATTACGTCATCATACGCCGGGCGCCCATCCTTTGGGGAGTTTCTGCGATAGCCTGTAGCGGAAGCGTAAATAATTTTTGGTGCAGCTTTTCTTAAGTTTTTATAATCTATGCCCAATCTCTCAGTCGCGGCTTGGCGCATGTTGTGAACAAAAACATCGCAACCACCGGCTATCTTGAGTAAAGCGTTCTTTTCCTCAATCTTTTTAAGATCTAATACAACACTTTTCTTATTGCGGTTTGTTGTCTGAAAAAAAGGACCTAACATACCGGTCTTACTGGAACCAATCAATCGCATGGGATCGCCCGAAGGTGTTTCTACTTTAATCACTTCGGCTCCCAGGTCACCAAGGATTTGGGTTGCTACCGGCCCAAGGACGTTAATCGTTAAGTCTAGGACGCGGACACCTGTTAATGGACCAATATTTTCATCTTCCCGCAGCATTATATCTTAATCATTTTTGGTAATGTTTGGATTTTTACACTTAATCATTCGGCGAGGTGTATACGTAATTACAGTTACATTTTTTTGGTTGATAATATGGTTTTTGGTTCGTACTAAACCGCGCCCTGGGCGGCTTGTTAAACGTGCTTCCACTACTTCACATTCGACGTGTATTGTATCACCAGAAAATGTTGGAGCTTTAACGTCTAATTCCATATTCAGGAAGGCAAAGCCTGTGTGTTGCATGGTAGATTGCACGAGTAAGCCCTCTGCGAATGTATACACAAGTGCTCCCGGTGAAACCCTTCCTTTAATATCACTGTCTGTTTTTAAAAATTCTAAATCTGTGAACATCGACTCAACCATACCCGTCGCATTAATAAAATTTGTTATATCCGCGTCTGTTATAGTTCGGCCTATCGTCTTAAATTGGCGACCGATAGGCAAATCTTCAAAATGAAATCCAAGGCCAACAGTCTCCATTATTTGTTTCTCCATCGATAAAATCGAGCACAAGTATCTTTATGCATTATCACTACTCTAACTTCATCATTACGAGTTTAAAATCCTATTAGTGATAATAGAGGTCGATATTTCAGATGTAGAATGCCCTAAATCAACTATCTGACTATGGAGATTTCAAACCAAAATTATTTTCGGAATCTAAAAACTTCTTCCATCAAATTTGCTGTAGATGGGTCTAAATTAGAGGCGAGGGTTTTGTTTTGTAAAAGCGGCAATATTTCATTAGTCAGTTCCTTGCCAAGCTCGACACCCCACTGATCAAAGCTATTGATGTTCCAAAGCGCCCCCTGGACGAAAGCTTTGTGTTCATAAATAGCTATCAATTGTCCTAGGATATTCGGGGTCAATTGTTTGAATAAAAACATTGTTGAAGGGCGATTTCCTGCGAATGAAGAATGTGGCGCAAGACGATTAGAATCTTTATCTGAAAGCCCACTATCGCCTAACTTTTTTGTTGTTGCTTTTAGATTGCGGCCAGTCATCAAGGCTCTAGATTGTGCGAGGCAATTAGCTAGCAATACCTCTTGATGTCCTGCAAATTCTTCGTCGGAAACCGCAGCAATCAGCAAGTCACATGGGATAACAGATGTTCCTTGATGAAGAAGCTGAAAGAAAGAATGTTGGGCATTCGTACCCTCTGCTCCCCAAACAACAGCAGCGGTTTTTTTAGTCATTTTATTACCGAGTTTGTCGACAGATTTGCCATTTGACTCCATTTCTAATTGCTGAATGTATGCGACAAAATTTTGAAGGCGATGATCATATGGAATTATAGCCCGCGACCCAAAATTCAAAATGGACGTGTACCAGATTTCGAGCATTCCGAGAACTAGAGGTAAGTTCATTTCTGGTGCGGTGTTTTGAAAATGCTCATCTATCGCGCGAGCACCTCGTAAAAATTCTTTGAAATTCTCGGAACCAATACCCAAAACAATTGTCAAGCCTACAGCTGACCATAAAGAAAAGCGACCACCAACCCATTCCCAGATCTCAAAAATATTTTCGTCTACAATTCCAAAAGAATTTGCGCGATTTTTGTTTCCGGTTATTGCTACAAAATGTTTTGATAAGGCCGATGGCCCAAGTCTTTCAAGCATCCATTTTTTCATGGTCTCGGCATTGAGGATGGTTTCTTGAGTAAAGAATGTCTTGGATGCAATAACCACAAGTGTCGTTGCAGGGTCTAGTTTGCGTAATTTGGCTTGTAAGTCTGAACTGTCAGCATTTCCTACAAAGTCGATCTGTATATGTGGGGTTTGATAGGAAGTTAGTGCTTTTAATACCATCATTGGTCCGGTTAGAGAGCCTCCTGATCCAATATGCAGGATATTAGTAAAACGCCTGTCTGTAAGGCCTTTTTTATAACCACTTCTAATTAACTCGGCGAAAGACATCATCTCTTCAAGCTGTCTATGGACCGCTGGGACTATATTTATCCCTTCGACAGTTATAACACTGCTCTTTGGCGTTCGTAGAGCAACGTGAAGTGCCGGTCTTTTCTCAGTATTATTAAGGATTGCGCCACTAAAAAGGCCTTCCCTTATCTTATCGACCTCCTGGATGGTTGCGAGTTCCTGTAAATCTTTTAAAACTTGTTGGTCTATGAGGTTTTTTGATAAATCAACGAAAAGATTATTTAGGCGGAAAGAAAACACATCATGTCGTTGCGGATCCTTTTGAAACTGCTCTAAAATTGAAGTGCGGTTGAACTTTCGGCGAGCTTTTTCTAATTTGTTCCAGACAAGATCTCGTTCTCTCATTTTTTCCCAATCGATAAGTGCATTGGATTTTTTACTGCTTTATTTATTTAAGTGAAAGCGTGCTTCTGTGAGTAAGATACTTTTCTAAAATCGTAAAGTTCTCGCTTGAAAGGTTTTCAAATTGAAACGCAGTCTGTTCTGCTTGATCATCCACTCTAGTCACTTTCAAAGCAATCTTCATTGTTACAGGTTTTTGATCTTTTAGTGGCATACTAAGTATAGCGATTAATTCTTGTTCTTTTTTGAAGATGTCTATTCCATTGGAAATTGCTAATCCGCCCAAACTGCAATCAATGACATGGAATTCATTTTCTTCGAAGATGAGCACTAAATTAGAATGTTGCCGCCGATCCCGTCTTTTTTCCTGGTTGCGCATTCTTATTACGGTCAATGCTAACTCCTACAAGTTTGTTTCAGTTTTCATATTACTTATTTATTGTGTCGGACTTGTTGCAAACAATTGTTGTGACAAAGGATTGATATTTTAATAAATTTCAGTTCAATTTACACTAAAATATAAAGACATTACAGAAGCAACCAATTTTGATTTGCCTCAAGTCTGATAGTTCAAGGACTGCAAATCATCTGGTAGAAGTCTCTTTATAAACGACCGTGCAGGGTTTGAGGGAGGAGGAATAGGAGATGGCAAAATTGAATTTAAACCCTTTATCAGATTCCGTTGGTGCCGAAATATTAGATTTTGATATAACGAATTTCGATGCCGTAAAATTTCAAGATATAAGAATTGCTTTAGATACTTATGGGGGGCTCCTTTTTCGGAAACAGGAACTTTCGCCGGAAAGTTTTGTAACATTTAGTAAAATGTTTGGTGATTTAGACCATGCTCCACAAATGGAAAATGGTAAAACAGCTGTCGACGGGTTTCCTGAAATCTATATCGTTTCCAACATTTTGGATAATAATGATAAACCTATCGGTTCACTGGGCGCAGGAGAAGCTGTTTGGCATACAGATATGTCGTATTTGCCAAATCCACCCGATTTCTCGATGCTTTACGCAATTGAGGTGCCGCCAGAAGGTGGTAATACTTCGTTGTGCGGCATGGCAGCAGCTTATGATTCGTTGCCTGAGAAACTCCGTAATAGCATCAATACGAAGGTGATTAAGCATGATGGCACATATAATTCAGGCGGCTTTTTGCGTAAAGGGGTTCGCGAAGATAATGATCCTATGACATGTGAAGGGCAACCGCACCCGATAGTGTGTGCGCATCCTCGCAACGGAAGGCCTGTCCTATATCTTGGAAGAAGAAAGAATGCTTACATAGTCGGATTAGATAGAGAAGCATCAGAAACACTTTTGGATACATTGTGGGAATATGCGGCGCTTGCAAGTAACTCCTACACGCATAAGTGGCGAGTTGGCGATTTATTGCTATGGGATAATAGAGCCACTATGCACCGCCGTGATCCATTTGATAATAGCGCCAGAAGATTGATGCAAAGAACACAGATTAGAGGAGCGTCGCCTCCAGTAAGTTTTCAATAAGCACGATATTGCAAGGTCATCCTCACCCGTTTGACCTGATAACTTTTAAAACTTTTTGACAAAACTCATTGTAGGCAGAGCTTTCGAGCCAACGTGTAACACAAACGAGTTTAAAGTCAGGTTCAATCCAGATAAAATTACCACCAAACCCTACAGCACATGCACTGTTAGGTGTAGCGTTGGTCAGGCGCTTCCCACTATTATTTAACCACCAGAATAGTCCATAATCTGCGTTTACGCTGCAGGGTGTAAGTGCTTGGCTGATATAATTTTCTGACAAAAGCTGTTTCCCGTTCCAGCGTCCTCGGTTCAACATGAGTAAACCTATGCGCGCCTGATCTAAAGAGTTGATGAATAATCCTCCACCCCAGTGCGATCCGCCGGACACTGACTGCATTTGCCGACCTCCTAAATTTATCCAAGAGTTCTCGTAGCCGTGCCACTCCCAGGTTTGGCTGGCATTAATTGGATCCATTATTCGCTCTTTAAGCAAATCAGGTAGCGGCTGTTTCGCCACTCGGAGCAAGGCAAGTGATAAACGATTAACTCTAACATCATTGTATTCCCAGTAAGTTCCAGGTTTTTTTAATTGTCTCTGTTTCCCTTTGGCCGTGTTGTCGTTGGGTTGAATCTTTAGATCTCGATTATGATCGATTTGGTCTGGTTTCCCCCATAATTCTCCGTGCCATTCACTAGTCATCTGTAACATCTGCCGCCAAGTAATATCTTTGTTTTGAACGCTATCAAATCCACCGTCGTCGACAAGCTTTTTGATAGGGTCGTCAAAGCTCGGAATAAGGCCATCATCTAGCAATAGCCCCGCGCAAATCGACAGAAAGCTCTTTGCGACTGAAAACGTTATATCCGGGCGGTGAATATCTCCCCATTTAGTTAATATTTTACCATTTAAAAGAATAATCCCATGTGGCCCTGCTCTAGGACGGGTTATTCCTATTATGTCGCCCCAAGGTGGCGGTTCGGCAAATGCTCGGTTCTCAAGGGCTTTTTGGATGTTTCGGTCTAATTTTGCTTCGTTTTCGAGCGCAAAGTTGACCGCCGGTTGCAGTTGTTCCCGCCAAAAAGCGTGCTCTGATGCCCATTCTTGGTCGGTGGTAGGAAAATAATTTGAATGATCAAGCATTTTAAGCGCCCACTAAATAATCAGTTTATTAAAATAAAGAAAAAGCTATTTGAAAACGGAGTATGTTAGCGTTTCTCGAAATCTATACGCTCGTCAATAGGAAGTTTCATAAGGTGCCTGCGAAATACATCCAAAGTCAGCTCAATCGCTCCCAGACGCACCCATTCATGACCACCTAGTATTCTGGCCTTTCTGCAATACGAGCCACCCGGTGTCGATATACCTATGATAATATCGCCGCCAGCTTCGATGCCATCCTTGTCTCGGTCGATATTCAACAGTGTAACGAGGGCATAGGTTGAAGCCGCCTCAGTTCTAAGAGCATGAGCAATTTCTTCTGCACTCTCAGCGCTAAAACAAATAGTTTCCTCCCGTGGAGTAAGGTTGACGGTCCTGGACAATTGTTTGAGGTCTCTAGAAACTAAACTTCTTAATACAGGGTCAGGATCTCCAACTGGAGGATTTAAGCGGGCTGCAATTGCACCGCTCGTATACATTTCAGCTGTAGCAAGAGTCGAATTTGTTCTGGCTAACTCAGCTAAAATTGATCCTTCCAGTGTTGCATTGTCTTCAGCAATTATAAAATTTCCAAATCTCTCCCTTACAGTCTCTATCATAGGTTGCAGTATTTCGTCTGTTTCAGACTTATCTTCCGCCTGAATAACAATCTTTGTTTCAAGTTGTGGATAATGAGCTTGAAAACCAAGTTTAACGAATTCTTTATTTTTACCCATTAGTTCACCTTAAACATTTGTAAATTGATTTGTCAAAAACTTTTAGCATTACAAAAGTAAGTTTATATTAATAATGTACCTAGCTGTTGTATCAGTTTGTACTACACTGCAATGTTTTTCTAATCCTTCAAAAATCAATAATCTATTAGCTACAGAATTAACTTTTTCACCATTTTCAAATAATGTAAATAAGTCAATGGATTTAGTAACAAATGGTGTTTTAAAGACAGAAGGAGAAGAATTTTATACGAAATTTTCATATTTAAAAATAAACAATTCTATTGAAACGGTGATAAATGTGACATTATTAAATGATTTATTAAGGTCCTCCACCCTTGACCTTAAGACATCTTGAAATCGAATTACAGCTGGGAACCTTACATGCTGGTCCTTCATTTCATTTATGACATCCTGAAGAGATATTTGAATACTTTTATCATTCCTGACTGGAAAGACTGTTAGCTCTCCTTTGTTATTAACACCGAAGAACTCCTCCCCCCATCGAGAAATTCCGTAGAAATTGTCAGAATCCTCTGTAGACCAATTCATTAAACTGCTCCCTGAGAACTATCGAAAGAACTTAGCAAACCAGCACTCACTTCTCTAAG
>ENA-OSEY01003153-OSEY01003153.1-marine-metagenome-genome-assembly--contig:-NODE-3153-length-10287-cov-5.856905_pt1 | contig 10287 bp, 11 predicted proteins | sample MGYA00248465_ERZ534230 | MGnify/ENA primary metagenome ERZ534230 (study PRJEB26409, sample SAMN06344110) | marine metagenome | isolation source: Sea water from surface | place: Atlantic Ocean:Southern... | reverse complement strand
TTTCTAATAAATTAAAATTACTATTTTTTAAAAATTCTAAATGTTTTTCGTAAAATTTTGAGTACCCATGTCCTATAAAAAGATCCGAATTTTTGTTGTAAGGATTTTTTACTTTTTTAGCTTTATCAGTTCCATAATATGTAAATAATTCATCCAAACCTTTAAAATTCAATTTTTCTCGGTCTATATTAATTTTTTTTTTAAAAAAAAAAGCTGATCTCTTATAGAAATAAGTTAATAATTTCATTTACTACCTAGTTATTTTTATACCAAAGGTTTGATTTATACTATTTTTTTTATCTCTGAATACACATCTTTTGCGTGGTCTTTAACTCTTACATTTTTCCAGATTTTGAGAACTTTGCGATTTGAATCAATTAAAAATGTTGTCCTAATTATACCCATGTAATTTTTACCCATAAAAATTTTTTTCCCCCAAACACCATATTTTTTTATTACCTTTTTATTAATATCTGACAAAAGTTGAAATTTTATTTTGTATTTTTTTTTAAATTTTAAATGGCTTTGAATTGAATCTGCAGAAATTCCATAAATAACTGCATTATTTTTTAAAATCATATTATTAAGTTTGCTAAAATCTTGTGACTCTAGAGTACATCCAGGGGTATCATCCTTCGGATAAAAATATAATACTATATTTTTTTTTTTTAAGGTATTTAATTCAAATATAGAACCATCAGTTGAGGGTAATTTAAAGTTTGGAGCTTTCTGCTTTATCTTAATTTTCATAGCTTATTAAGGACATAAACATTATAGAGTAACTTTATATTTACAAGATGAATTTTTTTAATAGGGGGGCGTTCTGTTGCCAGGTGCCCCAAACCCCGTAACTTAATTAAAAAATTAATTAAGCTGCAAGTGCAAATTTATTATTTGCAATTATAAATAGCCCGTTACGGTGGAACAATTCCGAACGAAAGAAAGACTTTTAGACATCCGTCGATCCTAGTTCACCCCCATAAGTTGTAAATTTTTGGTGGAGGTGGTGGGTACTGCCCCCACGTCCGCAATGTTTATTACGAAATTCGTTTATCGTCGTAGTTGGAAAACCAACACATATAATATAAAAGCAATATTATTAGATTCAATAAATAATTCATGAAACTTACAAAAGAACAGGCTCAGGAAATAAAGGATTTACAATCTCAAGAAAATAAAACTAAAAGAGTAGTTGCACCTGAGCTAGAGAAAATACTTTACGATGCAATTTCTGTTTTAGACCATGGTTTTGTTAGAGTTATAGACTACATGGGCGATGATACTTCTATCGTTCAAGCAGCAAGAGTATCATACGGCAAAGGAACAAAAAAAGTTTCAACAGATAGTGGTTTAATAAAATATTTAATGAGACATTGGCACAGTACTCCATTTGAAATGTGTGAAATTAAATATCACGTAAAACTTCCAATATTTATTGCAAGACAATGGATTAGACATAGAACAGCAAATGTAAATGAATATTCAGCAAGATATTCTATTTTAGATAAAGAATTTTATCTTCCCAAAAATGAGCACCTAGCCGCACAATCTAAAAGTAATAGACAAGGACGAGGAGAAGTTCTTCAAGGCGAACAAGCAAAAAAAGTTCTTAACCTTTTAAAGAATGATGCAGAAAGAACATATGATAATTACGAAACGATGTTGAATGAACGATATGACGGTTCAGTAGTTGATGAAAATGAAACTGGACTTGCTCGAGAACTTGCAAGAATGAATTTAACATTAAATACGTATACTCAGTGGTATTGGAAAACTGATCTTTTAAATTTAATGAATTTTTTAAGACTTAGAGCTGATCATCATGCTCAATATGAAATAAGAGCTTACGCGGACGTGATGTTAGATACTTTAAAAAGGTGGGTCCCAATTACCTATGATGCGTTTATGGATTATAGAGTAGGTGGAACAGAAGTTTCTTCTAAGGGTAAAAAAATCATCCAAAAGTTAATAAGTGGAGAAAGTGTTGATGCAGAACAATCTGGTTTATCAAAAAGAGAGTGGAATGAGCTAATGACAGCCTTAGAACTTAACGATAGATTAATTTAAAAGTCTATACTTTAAAGTAAAATTAATTTTCAATAAAAGAAGATTTAATTTTTTTTGCAATATCTAAATAAATTTTAGATATTTCGTTATTTGGATTACTTTCAACAATCGGCTTTCCTTGATCACCTGATTTACCAACCTCTGGATCAATTGGAATTTCACATAAAAATTCTTTACTAAATTCCTCAGCAGTCCTTTTAACTCCTCCCTCTCCAAAAATAGGATATTTTTTTCCATCTTCTCCCTTAAAAAAACTCATGTTATCTACGAGACCGATAATTTTAATGCCCAATTTATCAAACATTCTTATTCCTCTTTTAACATCTTGTAGGGCAAGTTCTTGAGGAGTTGAAACTATAATTGCTCCATCCATTTCTATTTCCTGAGCAAAAGTAAGTTGAGTATCACCTGTTCCAGGCGGCATATCAACAATTATAAAATCTAAATTATTCCAACTTACTTTTTGAGCAAAAGTTTTAACAGTGCTGGTTACCATCGGACCTCTCCAAATCATTGGTGTTTGTTCATCAGTTAGAAAACCAATTGACATACATTGAATGTCGTATTTAACAATAGGTTTTAAGTTAGAACCATCACTTTCGGGTTTTTGATTAATTGAAAAAAGTTTTGGTAATGATGGACCGTAAATATCAGCATCTAACAACCCTACCTTACAGCCTAAATTTTTTAATGCTAAAGCTAAGTTTGTTGCAAAAGTTGACTTTCCTACACCACCTTTTGCACTTGAAATTGCAATAGTGAACTTTGTGCCCGCTATTGGGTTTTTGACAAAGGTTTTTTTATAAGGTTTTCCTATCATTGCTACATTAAGTCCGATTTTTTAGTGGCTCTTTTAACATACTAAACTTGTTTTTCCCAACAAAGACACTATATAAAGTGCATGGTTGACGATTTTAGAAGTAGAGGTGGTAGCCCTTGGGGATCTCCCCCAGGAGGCGGAGGCAATGGATCCGGAAGAAGAGGCCCAACTCCTCCAAATATAGATGAGATTATCAAAACTTTACAAGATAAAATAAATAAGTTTTTACCTGGTGGTGCATCTAAAGGTGGCAAACCATTGGTTTTTGGAATTTCAATTTTATTGATAATCTATGCTCTAAGTGGTTTATACCGTGTTTTACCAGATGAGCAGGGTGTTGTTTTGAGATTTGGAAAATTTGTAACAACAACTCAACCAGGTTTAAATTATCACATACCTTTTCCTATTGAAAGTGTACTTACACCTAAGGTTACTAAAGTAAATAGAATTGATATTGGATTTAGATCAGAGAGAGACTCAGGATTTAGTTCAGGAGTTGTTGCAGATGTTCCAGAAGAAAGTTTGATGTTAACTGGAGATGAAAATATTGTTAACATAGATTTTTCAGTTTTTTGGGTAATAAAAGATGCTGGAAAATTTTTATTTAAAATTCAAGATCCAGAGGGAACAGTAAAAGCTGCAGCTGAAACTGCTATGAGAGAAGTAATTGCTAAAAGTAATATTCAACCAATTTTAACAGAAGGAAGATCAGTAATTGAGCAAGAAACTGAGACGATTATTCAAGAAATTTTAGATGAATATCAAAGTGGAATTCAAGTAACACAAGTTCAAACACAGAAAGCCGACCCACCTGATCAAGTTATTGACGCATTTAGAGATGTTCAAGCAGCAAGAGCAGACATGGAAAGATCAAAAAACGAAGCAGAGGCTTACGCCAATGACGTAATCCCAAGAGCAAGGGGTGAGGCTGCAAAAATTCTACAGGCTGCTGAGGCATATCAAAAAGAAGTTGTTGCAAAAGCAGAAGGTGAAGCAAGTAGATTTTTATCTATTTTTAATGAGTACAGAAAAGCAAAAGAAGTAACACAGGAAAGAATGTATTTAGAAACTATGGAAAAAGTATTAGCTGATATCGATAAAGTAATAATAGATAAAGATTCTGGATCAGGAGTTGTTCCATATCTACCATTACCAGAACTTAAAAAGAAAACTAATTAATATGAAAAAATTTGCATTACCAATAGTTCTAGTTATAGCTTTTACAGCTTTCTTCTCAATCTTTATAGTAAAAGAAGTAAATCAAGCAATAGTACTACAATTTGGTGACCCAAAAAAAATTATCTTAAAACCAGGAATAAACTTTAAGTTACCTTTTATTCAAAACGTAGTTTATTTAGATAAAAGAATTTTAAATCTCGATACACCACCTGAAGAAGTAATTGCATCAGATCAAAAACGTTTAATTGTAGACGCTTTTGCAAGATTCCAAATTATAGATCCATTAAAATTCTATATATCAGTTGGCAATGAAAGAGTTGCAAGATCGAGGTTATCTACAATTATAAATTCAAGAATAAGAAACGTTTTAGGTCAACAAGAATTACAAACACTATTATCACAAGATAGAACAAAACAGATGGCTTTAATACAAGAAGGTGTAAATAATGAAGCCGAAAATTTTGGTATAAAAATTGTTGATGTAAGAATAAAGAGAGCAGATCTTCCTCAAGCGAATAGTGATGCTATTTATAGAAGAATGCAAACCGAGAGGGAGAGGGAAGCGAAAGAATTTAGAGCAAAAGGTGCAGAAATGGCTGTTACAATTACTTCTACTGCAGATAAAGAAGTTACAGTAATACTGGCAGATGCAGAAAAAAAATCTCAAATCATGAAGGGTGAAGGCGATGGAAAAAGAAATAAAATATTTGCAGATGCATTTGGACAAGACCCTCAATTTTTTGCTTTTTACAGAGCAATGCAAGCTTACGAAAAAGCTTTAATAGGTGGAGAAACATCTTTGATACTCTCGCCAGATAGTGAATTTTTTAAATTCTTCGGGGATATAAAAGCAAAACAATTAAATCAGTAAAAAAATGAGAGAAATAATAGTCGCTTTTGGACTATTCTTATTTATAGAAGGTGCTTTATACGCCTTATTTCCCTCAAAAATGAGAAATATGTTAGATAAGTTAAAATTGATGAAAGATTCCCAACTAAGATTTGGAGGAGTTATATTTGTATTAGTTGGTTTTTTAATCATCTGGTATATGAAAGTTTTATGAGAGTAATAAAAAAATATTTTACTTTGATCTTGTTGTTTTCAATAACAATGATTTTACCAACAAACTCTCAGGATAGACCGGTTTCTTTTGCTGATTTGGCCGAAGAATTAATGCCATCTGTTGTAAATATCTCAACAACAACAACTGTCGTACAAAATACAAACCCTTTCCCTTTTGAATTCCCTCCAGGGTCACCTTTTGGGGATATGTTTAAAGAATTTGGATCACCTCAGAAAAGGAAAGCAAGCGCTTTAGGATCAGGTTTTGTAATAGATAGTAATGGAACAGTTATAACAAATAATCATGTAATTAAAGGTGCCGAAGATATAGTCGTTAGATTTAGTAATGATAAAGAATATAAAGCAGAAATAATTGGTGCAGATCCACTATCAGATGTTGCAGTTTTAAAAATTAAATCTGACGATAAGTTTCAGCCTGTTAAATTTGGAAACTCTGACAAGGCTAGAATAGGTGACTGGGTAATTGCTATTGGAAATCCTTTTGGTTTAGGTGGCACAGTTACATCAGGAATAATTTCGGCAAGAAATCGAAATATTGGATTATCAAGATATGAAGATTTCATTCAAACAGATGCATCGATTAATACAGGAAATTCTGGCGGACCTTTATTTAATATGAATGGAGATGTAATAGGAATAAATACAGCGATACTTGGTCAACAAGGATCAATAGGAATTGGTTTTGCAATCCCATCAAATAGCGCAAAACAAGTAATAGATCAATTAATTGAGTTTGGTGAAACAAAAAGAGGATGGCTAGGTGTTAGAATTCAAAATGTTTCAAAAGAAATAGCAGAAATTGAAAAATTAGGTAAAGCTAGAGGTGCTTTAGTAGCAAGTGTTGCACCAGGAAGCCCTTCAGATAAAGGAGGAATTAAAGATGGGGATATCATATTAGAGTTTGATGGAAAAAAAATAAACGAAATGCAAGAGTTACCACTAATTGTTGCTCAAACAGAAGTTGGTAAGATTGTTAAACTCAAAGTTTGGAGAAATAAAAAAGAAATAATAAAAACCATTACTCTTGGCAGACTTGAAACCTCAGAAGATTTTAAAGCTGAAACTCCAAAAATTCCAAAGGTTGAAGTTATAAATGCTTTAAAAATTGAAGTTAGACCAACAACAAAAGAAGATATAATTCAAAGACAACTACCACCAAATGTATCAGGTTTAATAATAACTAAAATAGAGCCAGATAGTCCTATAAATTATTTAAAAGTAAATGACATAATTGTAGAAGCAGGCAAAAGAAGAATTAAGTCTGCTAATCAATTAAATAATTTAGTTAACACAGCATTAAAGTCACAAAATAAAACTATACTAATTGCAATATTTAATAATCAAAATCAAAAAAGATATATTGGTGTAAAATTGGATTAGTATGGACCTAAAGTCCAAAATAATTTTAATTTCAGGACCCACAGCATCAGGTAAATCTAAATTTGCACTTAAGCTTGCAAAAAAAATTGATGGGGAAATTATCAATGCTGATAGCATGCAAATATTTAAAGAAATAAAAATTCTAAATGCAAGACCGAGCACAAAAGATAAATCAAATATTAAACATCACTTATATGGCTTTCTAAGTGTAAAAAAAAATTTTTCAGTAGGTGATTGGTTAAAAAAATGTCTTACAAAAATTTCAGAAATAAAAAAAAGAAGGAAAGTACCAATAATTGTTGGTGGTACTGGCCTTTATTTCAAATCTTTAGTAGATGGTTTAGCAAAAATACCAAAAATAAGTAAAAGAAATAGGGATAAAGTAAGAAATTTACAAAAAAAAATTGGTCAAAAAAGTTTTTACAAAAAATTAATTAAATTAGATCCTTTATGTAAAAATAATATTAACATTAACGATCAAAATAGATCTATTAGAGCTTATGAAGTTTATATTCAAACCAATAAATCTTTGTATACCTGGTTTAAGAATACAACAATTCATTTTCAAGATAAGGACTTTGAGAAAATATTTATTGATATTTCAAGAGATGAAGTTTTAAAAAGTTTATCAAATAGGATAGAAAAAATGATCAAAGCAGGAGCCATCCAAGAAGTAAAGAGATTTAATAAATTAAAAGTAAAAAAGGCGAATAGCTCATTTAAGATAATAGGGATAAGAGAAATTAATGAGCTGAAACCTGATAAGACCAATTTAAGTCTTATCAAAGAAAAAATTACCATAAAAACCAGGCAATACGCCAAAAGACAGATGACTTGGGCAAGAGGCCATATGAAAGACTGGTATAGAATTGCTCCGAACAATCTAAATTCTTATCTAAATAAGATTAGTTAAACTTGACCAATTAGCACAACTTCAGCTAGATTGGTTAAATGTCAAAATTATATACAGGCGCAGAAATAGTTTTTAAATGTATGGAGGATCAAAAAGTTGAATTTATTTTTGGTTATCCTGGTGGCGCCGTATTACCAATTTACGACGAATTAAAAAATCATGATAGCATTAAACATATACTTGCACGACACGAGCAAGGAGCAGGACATGCTGCTGAAGGTTATGCAAGATCATGTGGAAAACCTGGTGTAGTTTTAGTTACATCTGGTCCTGGTGCAACAAATGTTGTTACTGCTTTAACAGATGCATACATGGATTCTATTCCATTAGTATGTATTTCAGGACAAGTTCCAACGCATTTAATAGGCACTGATGCTTTTCAAGAATGTGATACCACAGGAATTACTAGACCGTGCACTAAGCATAATTGGTTGGTAAAAGATGTTAAGGATTTAGCAAAAACAATTCACAAGGCTTTTGAAGTTGCTACTACTGGAAGACCTGGACCAGTTTTGGTTGATATACCAAAAGATATTCAATTTCAAAAAGCCAAATACACAAATTTTAAAAAACAAAAAAAACTTAATGGAAAATCAAATAATAGATTTTCGCAAAAAGATATCGACAAACTTATTGAAATGATGAGTAAAGCAAAACAACCAATATTTTATACAGGTGGTGGTGTAATTAATTCTGGTCCTAAGGCAAGTGAGCAATTAAGAGAATTAGTTTCAATCACTGGTTTTCCAATAACATCAACCCTACAAGGTCTTGGTTCGTTTCCAGGAGATGACAATCAATTTTTAGGAATGCTTGGTATGCATGGCACATACGAAGCTAATAATGCTATGCATGATTGTGATCTTATGATTAACATTGGTGCAAGATTTGATGATAGGATAACTGGAAAAATCGATGAATTCTCTCCTAAATCCAAAAAGGTTCACATAGATATAGATCCATCTTCAATAAATAAAAATGTGAAGGTAGATCTTCCAATTGTAGGCGATGTCTCAGAAGTAATTTCGTTACTAATAAAGACAATTAAAAAACATAAACCAAATTTTTTAAAGTCTAACAAAGAAAATATTTCAAAATGGTGGGAACAAATTGGAAAATGGAGATCTGTTAATTCTCTAAACTTTATTAATAGTGATAAAACAATAAAACCACAATTTGCAATTCAAAGACTTTATGAGTTAACCAAAAATAAAGATACATTTATTACAACTGAGGTTGGCCAGCATCAAATGTGGGCTGCTCAACATTATAAATTCGATAAACCAAATAGGTGGATGACATCAGGTGGTCTTGGTACAATGGGTTACGGTTTACCAGCAGCAGTTGGTGTTCAAATAGCTCATCCTGATAAATTAGTAGTCGACATTGCAGGAGAAGCCTCAGTTCTTATGACAATGCAAGAAATGTCCACAGCTGTTCAGTATAATTTACCAATAAAGATATTTATTTTAAATAATGAGTACATGGGGATGGTAAGACAATGGCAAGAATTACTTCATGAAAAAAATTATTCTGAAAGTTACACAGCAGCTCTCCCTGACTTTGTAAAACTAGCAGAAGCTTATGGATGTGTTGGAATAAGAGCGAAAACTCCGGATGAATTAGATCAAAAAATTCAAGAAATGATTGATGTAAAAAAACCTGTAATATTTGATTGTTTAGTTGATAAAGAAGAAAATTGTTTTCCAATGATTCCTTCAGGCAAACCTCATAATCAAATGTTATTAGGCCCTAATGATCAAAAAGAAAATAAAATTACAGGAAAAGGAAAAACTTTAGTTTAATGGCTAAATCTAAATCAGCTTATAGCGATCCAGGCAAAAAAGGAAAACTAGATACGCATATAATAGTAGTATGGGTAGATAATGAGGCTGGAGTTTTAGCTAGAGTAGTGGGTTTATTCTCTGGTAGAGGATATAACATAGAGTCTTTAGCTGTTGCAGAGGTTGATCCTAAACGAGGTATATCAAGGATAACGATTGTAACTACTGGAACACCACAAGTCATTGAACAAATTAAGTTACAGCTAGGTAAACTTGTGCCAGTTCATAAAGTTGCAGATTTTATGAGAGGTGACAAAAAAATTATTTTCAAGGAAATGGCTTTATTAAAGCTTGTTGGGAATACTTCTAAGAGAAATAAAGCATTAAAAGTTTGCAAAAAATTTAATCCAGTAGTATTAGACAAAACTCAAAAATCAGTTGTACTTCAAATAACTGCATTAAGAAGAGAGATAGATACTGTGATGGGAGATTTAAAAAAATTTGGATTAGTTAGTGTGTCTAGAACTGGTGCAGTAGCTATGACAAGAGGATCAGAAATTTTTAAATAAAGGAGAGTTAAAATGAAAATGTTTTATGAAAAAGATACTAATGTAAATTTAATAAAAGGAAAAAAAATAGCTATATTCGGATATGGAAGCCAAGGCCATGCTCATGCATTAAACTTAAAAGATAGTGGTGTTAAAGAGGTAGTAGTAGCTTTAAGAGATGGATCTGCTAGCAAAGAAAAAGCTGAGTCAAAAGGTTTAAAAGTAATGAACTTATCTGATGCTGCAGAGTGGGCTGATGTTATAATGATACTAACTCCAGATGAACTTCAAGCAACAATATATAAAAATCATATTGAGCAAAGAGTTAAAGAGGGAACTTCAATAGCCTTTGCTCATGGTTTAAATGTTCACTACGATTTAATTAAAGCTAGAAAAGATTTGGATGTTTTTATGGTTGCCCCAAAAGGACCAGGTCATTTAGTAAGAAGTGAATATGAAAAAGGTGGATGAGTTCCATGTTTATTTGCTGTTCACCAAAATGGATCTGGTAA
>ENA-OSEY01003152-OSEY01003152.1-marine-metagenome-genome-assembly--contig:-NODE-3152-length-10290-cov-17.155390_pt1 | contig 10290 bp, 11 predicted proteins | sample MGYA00248465_ERZ534230 | MGnify/ENA primary metagenome ERZ534230 (study PRJEB26409, sample SAMN06344110) | marine metagenome | isolation source: Sea water from surface | place: Atlantic Ocean:Southern... | reverse complement strand
TAGCGAAGAAGAGTGGAACGCTAGTTAGTTTTTACTAGCCTAGACAAATTAAAAAATAGAGCTGAGACAGTTATTGGTCCTACTCCACCAGGAAATGGAGATCGGTAACTCACTACTTCACTTAAATTTTGAGTATCAATATCACCATAGTTTTTTCCATCAACTGATGAAATTCCGATATCAATAATGGTTGCACCTTTTTTAAAATAAGAAAAATCATAAAGCTTTGCTGAACCTACTGCTGATATAAAAATATCAGCTTGTGTTATAAATTGTTTTTGATTGGATGTCTTACTGTGAATGACTGTTACATTAGCGTTGTAACTCTTTGATGATAGAATCTTAGCTAAAGGCGAACTCACTAATCTCGAACGACCAGCAATAACAATAGCTTTGTCTTCTGTCTTGATTTGGTAGAAATTTAATAATTCAAGTACAGCTAATGATGTTGCAGGTATTAATTTATATTCATTTGAAAACAAGCTTCCTAGATTATAAGAAGTTAGACCATCAACATCTACATCTGGGGGAATACAGTTTATAACATCTTCAGAATTTAAATGATTTGGTAATGGCAACTGAACTATTAGACCATCTGTAGTTTTTGATTGCTCTTGAATTAGCTCATTTAAATTTTCTTGAGTAGTATTTTCATCAAGTTTAAGCCAGTTAAATTCAACTCCTAATTGTTCAGCTTTTTCTTTTTTTCTAGATACATAAAGTAACGATGCCGAATTATCACCAACAGTAATTGCAGTCAAATGAGGAGTTTTATTATTTGATTTAGCATCCTGAAATACTTTAAAACTTATTTCGTCAAGCTGTCTTGCTACAGGATCGCCATAAAGTAATTGTTCCATTTTTAACAGTTTAATATTTATGAAACGTATTTAATGAATAACTTTATTAAAATAATTCTGGAAGATTTAGTAATGGATATATCAAAATTAGATAAAAAAATTAATCCCTCTGGAACTATGGCTATTTCAAATAAAGCACGGGATTTAAAAAAAGAAGGTAAACCCGTTATAGGTTTCGGAGCTGGTGAGCCCGACTTCGCATCACCGGACTATGTAATTAATGAAGTAAAGTCTGCAGCAGAAGATCCAAAAAACCACAAATACTCTCCTGTTGCAGGACTTGAATCTTTAAGGAAAGAAATATCAAGAACAACATTGAAATATTCAGGTGTTGGAGTAACTGAAGATAATGTTGTTGTATCCAATGGTGGTAAGCAAGCTATTGTCACAGCACTAATGTCAGTTCTTGATCCAGGTGATGAAGTAATAATTCCCGCACCATACTGGACAACATATCCTGAAGCGGTAAAACTTGCTGGTGGTGAACCCGTTTTTATTGAACCTAATAAAAAAGATAATTTTAAAATTTCTGTTTCTGACTTAGAGAAAGCAAAAAGTTCAAAAACAAAATTATTAATATGGTGTTCTCCATCGAACCCTACTGGTGTTGTCTATTCAAAAGAAGAATCAGAAAAAATATACGATTGGGTTTTTAAAAATAATATTTGGATTTTATCTGATGAACTTTACGAACACTTGGTATATGAAGGTGAGACATCACCTTCTCCAGGACAATATGATAAAGAGTTAAAAAATACGATAATTATAAATGGAGTTTCAAAAGCATATGCTATGACTGGATGGCGAGTTGGGTGGTTAGTTGCTAACTCAAATGTCATAGGATTAGCAAAAAAAATACAATCTCAAATATCATCTAATGTTTCAAATATATCTCAAATTGCTGCTGAAACTGCATTAAAAAATGGCCTTGATAAAACTAAAGAAATGAAAATATCATTTAACAGAAGAAGGCTATATGCTATTGAAAAAATAAATCAGATCAATAATATATCTGTTGGTAACCCGACTGGTGCATTCTATTTGTTTGTTGATGTAAGTGAATATTGTAATGGTAATTACAAAGGTATTAAATCATCAATAGATTTTTGTAATTGGCTTCTCGATAAATATTTTATTGCATTTGTACCAGGAGAAGTTTTTGGTGTTCCCGGTTACATGAGATTATCCTATGCTCTAGGTGATGATGAATTAAGTGAGGGTCTTGAACGTCTCAATAAGGCAGTTGAAGATCTAAATGGATAAAGTTAAACCAAAAAGTCTTATTTCTTGGCTACTTTTTGATCTTGCAAACACAGTTTATGCCTTTGTAATTCCGGGATTGTATTTTTCAGTTTGGCTAGTTAGTGAAAAAGGGTGGACTGACCAACAACTTGGATTTGCTACTTCGAGTGCAATGATAATAGTTGCAATCCTTGGTCCATGGGTCGGTAGAAAATCAGACGGATCAGAAGGAAAAAAAAGGCTACTTTTATTAATGACAATAATGTGCATAGCCTCAACATTTCTATTAGGAACATTTAATGTACAAATTTCAGTTATATTATTTGTAATTTCACTTATTGGCTTCAATCTGGGATCAGTTGTTTACGATGCACTTCTGATTTCTGTAAGTAATGAAGAAAATAGAGGAAAAATTTCAGGAATGGGTGTCGCTTTTGGATACATGGGGTCTTTGATAGGTTTTGGAGTTGCCACAGTTTTACAGAGTTTAGGATATAGCTATGTAGAAATATTTAGATCAGTTGCAATATTGTTTTTAATATTTTCCTTGCCAGCATTTCTTTTTGTCGAAGAAAAATTCGTCAGTGCCGAAAAAGTAAAAATTAGCATTCTAAGTTCATTGAATATTGTCATTAAGTCATGGAAACATTCAAGACAATATAAGGGGCTTACAAGATTTCTTGTAGGAAGATTTTTTTATGCTGATGCAATAAATACACTTATCAGTGGATTATTAGCAGTATATTTAGTTGAAGAAGCCGGACTGACTCCTGCAGATAGTCAAAACATCCTTGCATTAGCTATAGTCATATCCATTATTGGTGGATATATCTTTGGTAAAGCTGCAGATAAGTATGGTCCAAGAAGATTAATTTTAACAAGTATATTTTGCTGGATTATTTCACTTTCACTAGCAATCGTTGCTACAGAGTTTGATCAAATGTGGTTGATTTATGTAACTGGAGTGTTGGGTGGTTTTAATATTGGCGGAATTTTCGCTGTTGATAGAGTATTCATGACTAGACTTTCACCCCAGAAACACCTTGGAGAGTTTTATGGTTTGTATTCAACAATTGGAAGATTCGCTACCATATTAGGTCCGTTATTGTGGGGTTTTATAGTTGATGGATTAAATCTAGGAAGAAACGTTGCAATGGGGTCGCTTATCTTGTTATTAATCATATCTTTTTATATTATTTCTGGAGTTTCGGATAATAAAAACTACTAAAAAAAGAAGAATCTCTTTTTATTTTTTACTTGATCTAATTGCTCTCTCGTATTTTTTAACTTTTCTCTGAGAAACTCTGCCTCAGCTTCTGCTTTTGCTGCTCTCTCTCTTGCTTCTGCCATTTGTTGACTTGCTTCATGTAAATTTCCAAGTTGGTTGAGAACAGTATTCCATGCATCTAAAGGAACGAGTAGACTCTCTTCATTATTAGTCTCATTTTCTGATACTTCTGGATTATTTTGTAAATTTTTCTCACCTATTTCGGGGGCTTTGTCATTATCTTTCTTAAGAAAGTTATATTTCTCCGCCATTCTTTCTTCGTAACTTTTACTCATCCTTTAAAGCCTTTGCGTAGTCCTCAATAATAGGATATTCAAAACTGAATCCTTCTTTTAATAATTTTTCTGGGATTATTCTAAGACTACAGAATATTAGGCCATGCGCCAATTCAGATCCCATTAGTAAATTTATTGCAATCTGAGGTGCAGGAATTATTGAAAATTTTTTAAATACTTTTGCGAATCTATTTGAAAACTCTTTTTGTGTGATTGGGACTGGTGAAACAAAATTGACTGGTCCAGAAATATTTTTATTTTCCAGGCAGAATTTATAAGCATTGACAACGTCTTCAATAGAAATCCATGACCAATATTGATCACCTTTACCTAAGGGCCCAGATAAATTAAGTTTGGTTGTTAAAGTAATTAGCTGAGTTGCAATATTGCCTTTTCCCAAAATGAATCCATTTCTAGCCTTTACAATTCGCACATCTTTGTGTTTTATGGCTGAAAGGGGCGATTCCCATGCTTCTTCAGCAACTAGCTGATCGAAAGTTCCTCTATTGAACTTAGTTGTGGATTCAGTTATTACTTCATCACCATGATCACCATATATTGTTGTACCCGAAGCTGTAATAAATATTTTTGGATAGATGTCACTTTCATTATAGGTTTTTACAAATAAGTCGGATCCCCATTTTCTTGACCAATAAATTCTGGATTTCTTTTCCTTATTCCATCTTCCTCCACTCAAAGGTAAAAATCCGAAGATGTCTTTTGGAGCTAAAGACTCACCTGCAAGGTGAATAATTGCATCGAGAGTTTGAAATTTTTCTATATCAATTTCTTGTTTTGATGGACTCCAAAAAATTTCGTTTTCAGCTTTTACATCTCTTCTAACGAATTTAAAAACTTCAAACCCATCTTCTTCAAGCTTTTTTGTAAGTCTTTTGCCTATAAATCCAGAAGAGCCTGTAACACCAATCTTCATTCTTCCTCACCGTAAAATATAAAAAAGTTCTGTAAAGTATTTTCTACATCCGAGGTATCATTTCCAATATTTCTCTTAAAATTTATCGTGACCATATTTGATTGAATAAAAATTGTATCAATATCATCAATTTGTTGAAAAAGTTTTAGTGCTAGTTGTCCACTTACATCAGGAATTAATGAAGCTTCGGAAATATTATTAAATGTCATACCCTCTTGACCCGAAACTGACCTGTTTAAATCAAAAATTAGTGTTTTGTTTAACTTTGTAGTCTTTACTTCAATAATTTGACCCATCAAACATCCCCTAAATTATGTACTCTAATTAAATTGGTTGCTGCTTCCATATTTGGTGGTGTACCAGCAACAACAATAACTTTATCACCTTTATTGTATTTTTTTTCTTCTAAGAGGAAATCATTGGCAGATTTAAGCATTTCAAAAAAATGTTCTTTTCTATCAATATGGAATTGCTCAACACCCCAAAATAGATTTAATTGGTTGAGGGTTTTAACTTTTGTTGTAAAAGTAATTATCTTAGCTTTAGGTCTAAAGTTTGAAATTAGAAGTGGTGTTTTACCAGTTTCAGTAAATGCAACAATAGCTCTTGCGTCTATATCGTCAGCAATTTGTACAGCTGCTCTTGCCAAAGTTGTGGTGAATGAATCTTCTTTCAGGTCCTCTTTCGATAGCAAAGATGATGTATCATTTCTCGAGTCTACTTCTTCACAAATACCAGACATCACTTCTATAACTCTATTTGGATGATCTCCTATAGATGTTTCTGCTGAGAGCATAACTGCATCAGAACCCTCTAATATTGCGTTTGTTATGTCTGTTACTTCTGCTCTGGTTGGCCTATATGATGATTTCATTGATTGAAGCATTTCAGTTGCAGTTATAGAAATTTTTCCTTTTTTATTTGCAGCATCTAAAATTTGTTTCTGAACAAAAGGCACTTGTTCGATTGGGAGCTGGACTCCGAGGTCGCCTCTTGCAACCATAACTCCGTCAGAAACCTGAAGAATTTCATCAATGTTTTCTAAAGCAGTTTTCAACTCTATCTTTGCGATAATCTTTACATCTTTAGGAACAATATCTCTCACAGATTTTATGTCTTTACCATTTCGAACAAAAGATACAGCTACAAAATCTATATCGTGCTCAGTTCCAAATTTTAAATGTTCAATATCTTGTTTGGTAATTGCAGAAACTGATAAATTCGAATCTGGAAAAGCAACTCCTTGATTGTCCCTAAGTTCACCACCTATCAGAATCAAAGCCCTTAAATTATTCTTTTGTTTATCAATAATTTTGAGGATTATTTGGCCATCATCAACGAAAATTCTGTCGTTTAAGTCAACATCTTTAAATAAGTTTTTATAATTTATAAAAATACTTTCATTTGAAGATTCACTCTCTTTATTAGTTAAATTAATCTCTTCACTTTTTTGCAATATAGTATTTTCTTTAACAAAACCTGTTCTAATTTTTGGTCCCTGAATATCTTGCATTATCGCTACTTGTTTGTCAGAAGATCTAGCCCAATTGATAAATTGTTTATGGTCTTCTAGAGTACCGTGTGAAAAATTTATCCTTATAACATCTGCTCCTAAATTGATAGCACTATGAATCTTTTGTTCGCTAGCTAGACTTGGGCCGACAGTTGCGATAATTTTTGTTTTTCTATCCATATTGATTAAATACTTTAATAGCATGGTATAACAAATTTAAGAATATGAATAGCAATATATTAATTGGAATACCTATCAAGAGTTTAGATAATCCTATGTCTAGACTGTCAGAATCAATTTCATTGCTCGATAGAAAAAAAATTCAATTGAATTTAATTAAAAACACTGTTAACTCATTCAAAAATGAAAACATTGAAATCTATCTAATTTCTAATGATCTTGAAATTGTTAAATTAGCTAATCAAATTGAGGTCACTACATTCAGTTCAAAATCAAATGGATTAAATAGTGAGGTCAAAGAATTTATAAAGTTAGCGAACAAATTTTCATCTTGGGCAATTTGTCACGCTGACTTGCCGTACCTTAACAAATACAATATTTCCGTTTTTCTTCAAGAAATTGAAAATAATCAAATTGTAATCTCAAAAAGCTCAGACAATGGAACACCTCTAATTGGAGGGAATGTCTTTTTTGAAAATTTTAAATATGGAGAAAACAGTTTCAAAAAACACATCATAGAATTCGAGAAATTAAATTTAAATTATAAGCAAGTATTTAATAGGGAGCTTTATTTTGAACTAGATACTCAAAAAGATTTCACAGAATTTTTACTAAATACACCTCGTTGGTTTAAAAAACTCGAAGATTAGCAGCCCCGACCGGATTTGAACCGGCGTTTCTGCCTTGAGAGGGCAGCGTCCTAGGCCTCTAGACGACGGGGCCTCTGCTCGGGGAGAAGGACTTGAACCCTCAACGATGGGACCAGAACCCATTGTGTTGCCAATTACACCATCCCCGAAAGGTAGCAGCCCCGACCGGATTCGAACCGGCGTTTCTGGGTTGAAAACCCAGCGTCCTAGGCCTCTGGACGACGGGGCCGTATAAATAATAAGAATAAAGTATTTTAATTATTAGTTGTTATAATTTTTCAATACTTTCAGCTAAACGTGCAATCACTGCTTGCTTACCTAAAGCAAATATTGATTCAAAAAGTGGGGGGCTAATTTTTGTTCCAGTGATTGAAACCCGTACCGCTTGAAATCCAACTTTTGGTTTAACATTTATTTCTTTAAGTATTTTTCTCATAATTGTTTCTATTATTTCTAAAGTAAAATTATCTAACTTTATTAGCTCTTCCCTTAATAAAAACAAATACTTTTGTGCTTCTTCGCTGTTTACATCCTGCCAATCTAGTGTATCGACATTAAAAGGTTCATCTATCAGAAACATAATCTGGTGAGTAAGATCTGCTAAAGTTTCAATTCGTTCTTGTACTGAAGGAAATATTTTTATAAGTCTACTTTTTTCCTCATCAAAAAGCTCTCTTGCAATATCATTCTCAATTTGAGACAATGCTTTAGCTTGAAAATCTTTAGTATCTGTTGAGCGGATATAGAGACCATTTAACCACAATAATTTTTTCTCATCAAAAATCGCAGAATTTGGCAGTACGTTCTTTAGGTCAAACTTATTTATTGCAGTATCAATATTAAATTTTTCTAGGTCATTACCTGGCGACCATCCGAGTAAACACAGATAGTTAAACATGGCCTCGCTTAAAATGCCTTTACTTTTGAATGCTTCTACAGAAGTATCTCCATGTCTTTTACTTAGTTTTTTTCCATCTGGGCCAAACAACAAAGGAAGATGACAAAAATCTGGAAGATTAGCATCCATTGCTTTAAATAACATAATATGTTTTGGAGTTGAGGATAGTATGTCTTCGCCCCGAGCAATAATTGTTATTCCATAATCTAAATCATCAACAGTTGAAGCTAAATGATATGTTGGAGATTTGTCAGAACGAAGAATTACAAAATCTTCAACATCCGAGAGATTGAATGACATTTTACCCCTTATGTAATCTTCGAATTCTATTGAACCATCATTAGGTACTTTAAATCTTATTGCACCATCATCTTCGTAAGCTAAATTCCTAGATAAGAGATTTTCTGCAACTTCTTGGTAGCGATCGAATCTTGATGATTGTTTGTAAGAACCATGTGAGCCACCAACTTCAATACCTTCATCCCAATTCAAACCTAGCCATTTAAGATTTTCTATTATATCTTTTTGATATTCGCTTGTACTTCTGTCTGTATCAGTGTCATCAATACGCACAAGAAAAGTACCATTATTTGCTTTTGCATATAACCAATTAAATAATGCCGTTCTCGCATTTCCAATATGTAACTGTCCTGTTGGTGATGGTGCTATTCTTAATTTCATCTACTTAATGCTATTAACTAAAGTTCCTATTGTTTCAATTTCAATTTTAATTTCATCACCAGGACCCACTTTAGAAACACCTTCGGGAGTACCAGTAAGAATCACATCGCCTGGCAGTAGAGTCATTATTGAAGATACAAAACATAAAATATCTCCAATACTAAAAATCATATCTCTAGTATTTCCGTCTTGTTTTAGTTCATTATTGACAAAACACTTAATACCTAATTCTGGATTTTGTTCAAAATTTGTTTGAATAAAGGGGCCTAGCGGACAAAAAGTATCAAAACTTTTTGCTCTTGTAAAGTTGCCATTAAAAGTGCCATCCTGCCCCTGTAAAACTCTTTCAGACAAATCGTTAGCTATGGTTAAGCCGAGTACATGTTCCATCCAGTTTTCATGAGTTAGGTTTTTACTAAGCTTTCCAATTACAACTGCTAATTCTGCCTCATGGTCTACGTGTTGAGCGATCTTTGGATATATTATATTTTCTCCGGTTCCAATTACTGAAGTTGAAGGTTTATTAAAAAAGACAGGATTGCTTGGCGCAGTATAATCATGCACTCCCAGCTCAACAGCATGTTTTTCGTAATTTTTTGCAACTGCAGTTACTTTACTCGGCAGAACTGGAGCAAGCAGTTGAATTTCTTCAACAGAATACTTCTCTTCGGTTGGTTCCCAAATTACTAGAGGTGAACCTTCATATCTTAGAACTTCACCTTCATGTAATTCACCATAAAATATTTCACCTTCAAATTTAGCCCTTACAATCTTCATTACACAATTGTAAAGCTATTAATTTTTTTCTTATTGATTAGCATCAAATAATTTAGAGAGGTGTAACCCTTTAATACTTTCCAAACTACATTTTTTTAAAGTTTCTTTGTCTAAAACTCCAATATCTGAATCTGTTATTTTTAAAATTTCTATTACCTTGATTACATCACTTTTTGTAGGAGCTCTTCCAATCTTTGAAGCTTGAAAGATAACTAAATTTGTAACAACTTTTGTTATGAGTTTATGTTTATGGTTCTCTTTCCACATAGGTGTAAATGGTTTAATAAGTTTTAAAGCATAACCACTATCTGGACTAGGGATTGAAAAAACTTCTTCATCTGGAGACCTCAATGGATTGAGCGAAATATCTTTTCCTTGACTTCTTGGAACTGGAAGTTCCGAATCTTTTATGTTCTTTTTTGATTCTGTTTGTATATTTGGCTGTTGACTCATTTAACTAAAGTAAGATAATGTAAGAAGTCCTCATCCTCTCCATTTACAATTTCTAAATATTTTTTCCTAATGTCCCCTGTGATTTGTCCAGGATTACCATTTGATATATCTTCACCATCAACCGACACAACACCAACAACTTCTGTGGCAGTACCTGTAAAGAATAATTCATCAGCATCTTTTAATTGATCGGCATTTATATTTATTTCTTCAGTTTCTAAACCAAGTTTACTTGCAATTTCTATTACAGTTTTTCTTGTAATACCTCCTAAAGCTCCCGTTTCAATTGGTGGTGTAAAAATTTTCCCATTTTTAATCAAAAATAAATTTTGACCGCTTCCCTCTGCAACTACGTCATTGTCGCCAAGCATAATTGCATCATCATATCCATTTTCTACCGCATCGATTTTAGCCAAAGTAGAGTTCATATATCCTCCAACACCCTTTGCTGTTGGCTTAAAACTTTGTGGACTAATTCTTTTCCATTTTGATATACATACCCTTACACCTTGATTCCCCGCATCATCTCCTAAATATGC
>ENA-OSEY01003150-OSEY01003150.1-marine-metagenome-genome-assembly--contig:-NODE-3150-length-10300-cov-2.199941_pt1 | contig 10300 bp, 6 predicted proteins | sample MGYA00248465_ERZ534230 | MGnify/ENA primary metagenome ERZ534230 (study PRJEB26409, sample SAMN06344110) | marine metagenome | isolation source: Sea water from surface | place: Atlantic Ocean:Southern... | reverse complement strand
CCTCTAAAAATACACCTGCAGCAACAGCAATCGGAAATGAGAGAATTAACGTTATCACCAAAGTAAAAAATGAGCCTAAAATCGAACCAAGGATTCCCGCTTGCTCGGGTTCAGTTGAATCAGCCTTCAAAAAAAAGATTTTATTTAAACTAAATTTTACATCACCATTACGGGTTAACTTATCAAACCATTCTAGTTCTTTGTCAGAAATTAGCCTGTTTGATTCAGAAAGATCTTTCATTTCAGGGTTTTTATGAATAATGTCAATTTTTGAAGAAGCTTTAAGCCAAACTTTTTTATTGGCTCCAATGAGATCATTATTCTTTAAAACAGCTTGCATTAAATTTTCTTCTTCAGAAGATGATATAAGTTCCGTTAAGCTTTTCATTTCTTCTTTTCCTGTAACTTCTGGGAAATAGTTTTTTAAAGAATTTTTGATTACTTTTCTGTAATTAGCAAATCTAATTTCATCAATATCTCTAGTGCCATCTGGATCAATAATTGAAGGATCAAAGAAAACGTCTAATTTGATGTATGTACTTTTAAAGGCACTTTTTCCCTCAATAAATATTGTAGATAAAATTACTATTAGGAAAACAGTTGCGGATATTATTCCTAATATTCCATAAGTCTTAAATCTTGACTCTGCTAAATGTCTTTTCATTAGAGACTTTTTTATAATTTCTGTATTATTCATATTTTTCTCTATATTTCCTTACAATTTTTAAGGCGATTAAATTTAAAAATAGTGTAAGAAAAAAAAGTGTTATACCTAAAGCAAAAGCTGCGAGTGTTTTCGCACTATCAAATTCTTGGTCGCCTACTAATAAGGTAACAATTTGTACAGTCACAGTAGTAACAGACTCAAAGGGATTCATTGTTAAATTAGCAGATATACCTGCTGCCATTACAACTATCATTGTTTCTCCAATTGCCCTGGATACTGCAAGAAGAATTGCTGCAACAACACCTGGAAGAGCGGCAGGCAGGACAACTTGTTTAATTGTTTCTGATTTTGTAGCCCCTACAGCATATGATCCATCTCTCATGGATTGAGGTACAGCACTCATTACATCATCAGATAATGATGAAATAAAAGGAATGATCATAATCCCCATAACACCGCCGGCAGCAAGTGCACTTTCTGATGCGATACTGAATCCAAAAAATAAGGCAATTTCTTTTAAAAAAGGACCAACAGTTATAGCAGCAAAGAAGCCATAAACAACAGTGGGAACACCTGCAAGAATTTCTAGTATTGGTTTTATTGTTGCTCTAATTTTTGGTTTTGCGTACTCGGATAAATAAATTGCTGATAAAAGTCCTATGGGAATAGCCACAGCCATTGCAATAAGAGTTATTAAGAGTGTTCCTGTGAAAATTGGAATAGCCCCAAATAACCCCTCACTTGCAACCTGATCTTCCCTTATTGCTGTTTGAGGACTCCATGTAATGCCAAGTAGAAAATCAAATATTGGGACCTTTTCGAAAAAACGTAATGCTTCAAAAATTAATGAAAAAATAATACCGATTGTGGTAATGATAGCAATTGTCGAACATAGAATCAGAAGATTAATATTTGTTTTTTCAACAGCTTGTCTAGCTCGAAACGCAATTGAAATTTTACGTAAGGAAAAAGTACTAAATATTAGTCCCATTAGGAGAGTGCCTATGTAAACATATGAATCAGAGATAATTTTTAGGTTTTGAAAGTACTTTGCAGATTCAATTATAACTGGATTCGTGCCAGGAAAGAATTTTTCCGGATTTGTTGCTTTTATTGTATCAACAAGCATATCTGGATTACCCTCAAAAGTTGTGAGAAAGTCTGTGGGAATTTTTTTTATTAACAAAAGATCTAGAAAAAAAGGTTTAAAAAAAAACCAAGTAACAAGAATCAGAAATATAGGTAGAATTAACCAGAAAAAAGAATACGTTCCATAATAGGATGGTAATGATGGGAGTTTTGATCCATTTTTAATATTTGCGTTAAATTTTAGTGCTTTTGTTGAACTGTACCAGTAGACATAAAAGCTAATGAAGCAAAAAATTATTAAAAAAGACCAAAACCCCATACATTAATTAAATTAATTTTTCTTTAGAACTTTTGGATCAAACTTAGCCAGTTTCTTTCCATCTTTAGCGAATTTAGCTCTTTCATCATCTGGAAGAGGAATTAAACCCTTTGAAACAAGATATCCGTCAGATCCAATTGCCTTATCTGCTGTAAATTCACGAACATATTCTTTTATTCCAGGAATTACAGCTGCATGAGCATTTTTCACGTAGAAAAACAAAGATCTTGATACTGGGTATTTACCTGATGAAATATCTTCAAACTTTGGCAAAACACCATCGATTTCTGCTGGTTTAACCTTATCCCTGTTTTGATCAAGAAAAGAATAACCAAATACACCAATTGCATCTGGGTTGGCAACTAGTTTTTCGATAATAAGGTTGTCATTCTCTCCTGCTTCAACGTAAGCGCCATCTTCTCTAATCCCTCTACACTCTGCTTTGTAGAGTTTTTTATTGGCTTTCTTCAGCTCTTTTCTTCCAGGAAACTTTTTACACCCTCTTTCAATTGCAAGCTCGTTAAAGGCATCTCTTGTTCCAGAGGTTGGAGGAGGACCAATAACTACAATAGGTTTAGCAGGAAGACTGGGATTAATTTCATTCCACATCTTGTAAGGATTAGGTTTGACTGTTTCGCCTTCAGGATCAGCCGGAACTACTTTAGCTAGCGCCAAATAAACTTCTTTTAGAGATAATTTTAAGGAAGGTCCCGATTTACTGTTAGCTAGAGCTATTCCGTCATAACCAACTTTGATTTCAGTAATGTCCTCTACACCATTTTCGGCACACTTATTGACCTCTTTTGATTTAATTCTTCTTGAGGCGTTAGTGATATCTGGATGTTCTGTACCTAGACCTGAGCAGAAAAGCTTTAAACCTCCCCCAGACCCTGTTGATTCTATTACTGGTGTTTTAAATCCACTTGTTTTTCCAAATCTTTCGGCTACGACTGTGGCAAAAGGATAAACCGTTGATGAACCTACAATTTTAATTTGATCACGTGCATAAAGTTGCGAATTTGCGCTCAAAAATAAAGTAATTGATAAAGCAAATAGTGTTTTTTTCATATTCTCCTCTTTATTGTTAAGGTTAAAAGCGCATAATAAAAAGTTACTGATACTAAAATATGATAGTTTTGTTACAAATTTGTGACATTTGCAGGTTAAATTTTGCCAACATTGAAAAAAACCTAGATTTAGGTTACTATCCCGTTCATTTTTACATTAACTAATGGAGATTTTATGAATAATGATTTTATAATGAAGGTTGGGGAATCCCTTATAGCAGGGGGACCTCCGGGAACTGCTGCAGAACCAGAGGTCGTGATTGGCCATTTAAATGGCCCATTTGGGACAGCTTTTGCCACCCTTATTGGAAACCAAATTAAAGGTCATACAAAAGTGTTAGCAATAATGAATACTGATGTAATGGTTAAACCAGCAACTTTGATGGTTAGCAAAGTTACAGTCAAAGATGATAAGTATACTAATATCCTAATGGGGACAGTCCAAGGAGCAATTGCTAATGGTGTTCTTGATTCAGTTAGGGAAGGGTACATCCCTAAAGATAAGGCAAATGAACTAGGAGTGATAGTATCGGTTTGGTTAAATCCAATTGTGACAAAGGAAAAAGATTTAGATCATAAAATTCTTTTTGATATTCATAGAAAAGCAACAACAAGCGCAATTAAAAAAGCAATGAATGACGAACCATCAATTGATTGGCTTTTAGAAAACCAAGAATCAATTGTTCATAAGTACTATCAGAACGCTTTAGACGGAAAATAATGCATATACACCCTTATTATATTTTCACAACTAATTAATTATGTGCATATGCACTCTGTAAGAATATTTTGAAATATGCAAAAAATTAAAAAAATAGTGTATATGCACTTACAGGTCTTTGTGTTTTAGTCATTCTAGCTGTAAAGCTTATAAAACAAGCTAATATTGGCAATTCTGGTGCAGTATAAAATCTTGCGATTATAAAAGGCCCCGAAGGGCCTTTTATTTAGGGTAAGGAAAGGAAATTAGCGACTACCATTTCAGATGGAGTCTTGCCTGTAAGCTAGAAATTTCAGATGGGGCTCCTCTAGCATTATCAAAGTCATAATCTCCATAAGCATACTCAAACATTGCTCTAACATTAGAGTTAAAGTAATGATTAAAACCAACAGTGTGAACCTGCCCGGCTCCCCCGCCACCATCACGTGAACCTACTCCCGTTCCAACATTGTCAAAGTCGTTGGCATCAATCCATTCATACTGATATTTAGGGACAAAACAGTGTCTTTTGCACTTTAAGCCGCCAATTGCGCCTTTTTTCCCACTATGTTTGTATTTACCAGAAATTGCATAGGAAATACTGGCAGAGCCACCATAGATATTGTAATCATCACGCGTACCATTACCACTATTATGCGGATCAAAAGTATATTTACCAATTTGATACTCAGCTTGAAACAATAAAGCACTATTGTGAATTATAGATAATTGAGGACCATGAAATGTATGGTTCTCAGCACTTGTTAAATTACCAATATCAATAGGCTTATCAACAAAAGTGTGAACACCGTTGGCTCTAGCACTGTTTGTATCATAAGTTTCAGAGCCAGACATATTTAAGTATCCAAAATGATACCCAAAAAGAGTAGATAATGGACCACCTACTAATGGCGTGTCAGTTTTGTAATGATAATGAACTGCAATACTAGCTCCGTAATGTTCGCTTTCATTATCAGCATTTCCTGCTACACCACTATCACCGATAGGTTGAACCAAACCCGACTCTAGACCACTAAAAATACCCATTTTGGCGTGAAATTGTTTACCAAGAGCCCCTGACGTGTCATAAACTATACCCATTCTTTGAGCAAAGTTCATCATTTCATTATGAAGAGGTCTTTCCATGAAGATAAGGTTGTTAGAACTTGTGTTTTCGTAAAGACCTTGACCACTCTTTACGTTACCAAAGAAAAGCTTACCAAATCCTTTGATACTTTTGGCTATGAATGTATCCTTCATAACAACACTTCTAACTTTTGAGTTTGCTGAACCTTCGGCAAAATCGGGTGTGATAACCCAAGACCACCCATTCCCAATCTTACCTTTAATATCAAACCTTAGCCTTCTGAACTCTGCACCAAATCCATTACCTGTTTCATGAACAGTCATGTTTCCGATACCAGATTCATAATCTAATAATTGAGTAAGATCATACATTATACGTCCCCCAATTTTAAACTCATATTTTCCATCTGAACTTTTAATACTTAAACCCTTTCCTTTTTTGAAATAGGCCTTATTTTCTCCAGAACCTTTGGCCATTTTCTGTTTGATTTTAAGTATTTCATTTTGTAATGCGTCTATCTGAGCACTATAATCTTGAGCATTAGCATTGCTAAATAAAGTTCCTGCCATTAAAGCAAGACTAAGGTAATATTTCTTCATTTCATTCCTCTTGTTAAGTAATTAATATACTTTTCAAGTTAGGCTTGAAATGTGACAATTTGGTTACATAAAAATGACAAAAAAAAGAAAAAAGAAAAAATCTTTAGAGGGCCGATCTTCCTTTATCGAAAGTAACAATAAATTTTGAACCTTTTCCCATCTCGGATTCAATTTGAAAATTTGCATTATGCCTATTAAGTATGTGCTTGACGATTGATAAACCGAGTCCAGTATTACCCGAATCTCTTGAACGCGAGGGGTTTACTCTATAAAACCTTTTAGTTAATAAAGGAATATTTTGATTGGCAACCCCAATTCCAAAATCTTCCACAATTAAAGTTACCAAATCTTTCGTTTGTTTGATATTAACTTCAATAGCTTTTTTGGAATGACTGTGTGTGATTGCATTTTCTATAATATTAAAAAAAACTTGTTTAAGCTCAGACTCGTCACCAATAACAAAAATTCCTTTACGAGGAATAAAAAACTTACATTTTAGTTTTTTAAATAATTTTCTTTCCTTACAAATTTTTTGAACGTCTTTAAGAATATCGATTAAATTTACTTTTTCATCAGGTGGACTAAATTCAGTTCTCTCAATTCGCGATAAAGATAGTAAGTCATTCACAAGTCTTGACATTCGTTCGGCTTCGTTACCCATAGTTTTTAAAAAACTTTCTTTTATATTTTTTTTAGTATTTTTTTCAGAAAGTAGAGTTTCACAATACCCAATAATCACAGAAATAGGGGTTTTTAGCTCATGGCTGGCGTTGGCTATAAAATCTTTTTGTAAGTTTTGTAAATTATGTTCTGCAGTTGTATCAAAGAGTCTAATAAAACTTAATTTATTTTTACCCACATCCCTGCTCCCAGAAATCCAAATTTTATAAATTCTTTCCGATGGATAAATTAAATTAACTTCAGCTTCTATAGGTTTTCTTTTTTTTTGAGATTCATCAATAAGTTCACCTAATTCAGGAATACGTAAAACTGAGAATATATTTTTATTTTTAATTATATTACCCAATAATTCTTCACTGGCAGAATTAAACTCTATAACATGAAGACGCTGATCTATAATTAAGAGTGGATCGGGAAAGTTTTGAAAAAAATAATTAAAGAAAAAAACCCTTAATTGTTCAATCCTGTAGTTATCCTGATATTTTTTTAAAATACTATTTAAGTTAAAAATTATGGGTTCGTATAATTTAAAAAAAAATAACCGAGAGCTTTTAATTGGTTTGCCAGAAAAATTCTGTAAATTTTTAATTACACTTCTAAGATCTTTTAAGAAAAGAAAGATAAAAAGTAGACATACTAGTAATATAAATATGAATACGATAATTATATCTTTATGAACAAACATAGAAATGTTTATATAGAAAATTAATGTTAAAGAAAAATGAAATTAAAACAACCTGATATAAACGGATTGTTAAAAAAAAATCACAAAGTTTCAAAACCAACACCTATGATGGCCCAATACCTTGAGGTTAAAGAAAGGCATAAAGAGTATTTATTATTTTATAGAATGGGTGATTTCTATGAATTGTTTTTTGAAGATGCAGAAGTTGCAGCCTCTAACTTAGGAATAGCCCTAACCAAAAGAGGAAAAATTGGAGACAAAGATATTCCAATGTGCGGTGTTCCCTATCATTCAGCTCAAACTTATTTATCACGATTAATAAAACAGGGCTTTAAGGTGGCCATTGCCGAACAGTTAGGAGAAAGTGAGGAGGAATCAAAAAGTCAAAAAATTTTTAAAAGAGATGTGGTACGAATAATTACGCCTGGAACCATAATAGAAGATTCACTTCTAGACTCCAAAAATAATAATAATTTACTAAGTATTTTTTTGCATAAAGGCATAATTTCTATTGCTTGGGTTGATATGACTTCTGGACTTATTAAGCTTGAACGAATTGAAGGGAAAAACTTTCTTCAGTATCTTACAGAATCAATACATAAGATTGAGCCCGGTGAAATAATTGTTTCTGAGGAAATAAAAAACTCAAAAATTTTAAATGAAAAACTGGGTATTTTTGATAAGCAAATTTCTTATATCCCTCATACTTTTTATGATCACAGAAATAATACGGACGTAATAAATAATTTTTTTGATATAAAAAAAATACAATCTCTTGCCGATCTCAATCAGACCGATATAGCTGTTATTGGCGCACTTATAAATTACCTTAAATTAACTCAAAAAAATAACATTCCAAAAATAAGAAATGTAGAAATTGTCTCTAGAGAAAAATTTATGCAAATAGATATGTTTACTCTAAAAAGTCTTGAAATATTTGAGCGTTATGATGGAGTAAAAAAAGGAAGTCTGATTGATACAATTGACAAAACACAGACAGCTTGCGGTGCCCGAATGCTTAGATATTTTTTAAAAGCTCCGTTAATAGATAATAAAGAAATAGAGTTTAGACATAATCTAATAGAATCATTTCTTTATAATTTCAGTACACTAGAAATTATCATAAAACTCTTGGCAAGTGTTCCTGATCTTGAAAGAGCGTTAGCAAGAGTGACAGCAGGGACTAATAATCCCAGAGATTTAATTTTAATAAAACAGTTTATAAATTTTACAAAAAAAATTTTTCGTGAGCTGGAAAATCTCAAAGAAAAAAATTTACATAAATTAATTCCTGATAAAAAGGTTATTGATAAAGCGACGACAATTGAAAAATTAATTGATAAAAACATTGAAGATACTCCTCCCATTAATCTTAACGATGGTGGTGTTATAAAGGGTTCAGTTGATAAAAGATTAGATGAACTCAGAAATATAAAACAAATTAAAACTGAAGAAATTATTAAACTTCAAGAAAAATATAGTCTTGAGACTAATGTTAATAATTTAAAAATTAAATTTAATAACTTTCATGGCTACTTTATTGAAGTTACAAAGAAACACACATCAAATATTGATAGCTGTGAAACTATTGATTTTATAATGATACAAAACACTGTTAATGCATCAAGATATCAAACAGAGGAACTGAGAAAAATTTCACATGAAATAGAATCATCAGTCGATGAATCGATTGAATTAGAATTGAAAATTTATGAAGAAATTTGTTTAACAATACTTGAGGGCTCAGATGATTTATCCATTTTAACTCAGAAAATGGCGTTCGTTGATGTAATAAGTAATTTTGCTCATCTTGCAGAGTTAAGAAATTATATTAAGCCTAAATTATTAGCAAACAATTCAATTAATATTCTTAATGGTAGGCATCCTGTTGTGGAGGAAGGACTAAAAAATAAAGGAGAAGAATTCACTCCTAACAATTGTGAAATGAATGAACACGAAAACATATGGTTAATGACAGGACCAAATATGGCTGGGAAAAGTACTTTTTTAAGGCAAATAGCAATTATTGCTCTGTTAAATCAAATTGGATCTTATGTTCCCGCAGAAAAAGTAAGTATAGGAGTTTTTGATAAAATTTTCACACGAATTGGCGCATCTGACAATCTTTCTGAAGGTATGTCTACATTTATGATGGAGATGATCGAAACATCAAGAATTGTAAATGAAGCTACAAAATCTTCATTAGTTATCTTAGATGAACTAGGAAGAGGAACTTCATCGGAAGATGGTCTCGCCATTGCGTATTCAGTTCTTGAGTTTATAGCTTTAAAAATAAAATGCCTTACATTGTTTGCAACGCATTATAAAGATCTATGTGAAATGAGTGATAAGCATTCCGAAATACTGAACAAGACGTTAGCAATTAAAAAGTGGAATAATGAGATAATTTTTCATTACAAAGTTATTGACGGTATTTCAGAAGGATCTTTTGGTATCCATGTAGCAAATCTTGCTGGAATAAATAAATCAATAATTTCACGTGCAAGCCAAGTTTTAAAATCTATTGATAAAAAGGATGTAGAATTGGGTAAAGATGATTTTGATTTTAATGATCAAGATGAAAAAAAGGACAACGAAGTATCAAAGTTTTTACAAAAGCTTGACTTGGACAATCTGTCTCCAAAGGAATCACTAGATATTTTATATGCACTAAAAAAAAATTATTTCATTGAATGATGTTAAAATTATCCGACGAGAATTTAAAAAAAATCGATTCTGTTAAAAATTTTTTTTTAACGAAAAAAAATAAAATTAAGGAACAATTTTATTACAATCATAACGGAATAAAATGTTGTAAACTAAACTCAGACCTTACTGATGAATTGATAAAAAAGATTTTCGAATTAACAAATCCCGTAAAGTTAGCTAATAAAGATTTTTTAATTTGTGCGGTGGGAGGGTATGGAAGAAAACATTTAGCCCCCTATTCAGATATAGATTTACTTTTTGTAAATAACCCAAAAATTCCAGAAAAAGAATTAAAAAGAACAATAGAGCAAATTCTCTATCCTTTGTGGGATTTAGGAATGAAGGTTGGGCATGCTGTTAGAACTTTTAAAGAAGTAATCTCTTTGTCTAAAAAAGAGCAGATTATAAAAACTTCTATTTTAGATGCCAGACTAATACTAGGTTGTAATAAAGTTTTTAAAAATATTATTACACAATATACTAAGGAATTTTCTAAAAAGGCAGGAATTTTCTTAAAAGAAAAAGTTAATGAGAGAAAAAAAAATATTCAAAAAATTGGTTTTGATTACTTTAAAAATGAACCAAATTTGAAAGAAAGTGAGGGTTCGCTAAGAGATATAAATTTAATACACTGGTGTTTGAAAATTCTAAAAATTTCACAAGAGAAAAATGTAAATAATTTTGATGATTACTTAAA
>ENA-OSEY01003149-OSEY01003149.1-marine-metagenome-genome-assembly--contig:-NODE-3149-length-10300-cov-3.712511_pt1 | contig 10300 bp, 14 predicted proteins | sample MGYA00248465_ERZ534230 | MGnify/ENA primary metagenome ERZ534230 (study PRJEB26409, sample SAMN06344110) | marine metagenome | isolation source: Sea water from surface | place: Atlantic Ocean:Southern... | reverse complement strand
GAATGCACTACCTTGGAAAGGTAGCAAACGAGTAATCGTTTCAGAGGTTCGAATCCTCTCATCTCCGAAGTTATTCATAATCCATTTACTTTACGAAGTCAGATTTTGGAAAATTAACCCAATAAAATCAATAGACGAAACAAATGAGTTCAAATCTCCCTATCTCCATATAAAAAAATTAATTAATTAATATCAGATACATTCCGTACATAAGCACAAAAAAATTTAGTGCCAGACAGAAATTAGATGAATTAATTTTGTTATAAAATGATTGAGATAAATAAAAGGCTAGTATTGGTATAAAAATATATATCAAATATGAAAAACTAATTCCCTCAAAAAATAATAGCAGATAAAATATCTGTATAATCCCAAAGACAAGATATCCATAAGCTATGTTTCCTCTAACTTCTAATTTATTATTACTTATATTTGATGATATTAAAGTTAATAGCGAACCACCTAAATTGGTAAAACCGTGTAAAATTCCTAAGAAAATAAGACTAGTATTCAGATACATTTTTTTTGTTGGTATTTTGATATCATTTTTGATAAAAGTTATGTTTATTATAGAAAATAAAATCATAACTAATGCTACAAGCAAAAGTATATCTAAATTATCTAAGTATCTGTGAACGATAAAAAGTGAGATAAAAACAAAAGGTATTGTAATAATAACAAAATTAGCTTTGAAAAGATGATTTATAGACCCACTAGTCATTCGCTGCAGAATACTAATCATTACAGAAAATGGAAGTAGAATATTAAGTACTGTCAAAAAATCATATCCAAGCTGTAAAAAAATAGGAGTTCCGATAACTAGTAACCCTACTCCAAAAATTGATTGGAAAATGGAGAGTAAAGTAATAATAATAATTTCTAAAGTATCCATATTGATTATTTTTGTATCATACTATACTATATACGGATGAAAAATATATTCATTACTTTAGCATTATTCTTCTCAATTCATGCCCATGCTTTTATGTCTGGTCTTGACGATAGAAGGGATACTCATGGAAGTCTAGAAATAGTAGGTGCCTACATTCCACTAGGTCCAGAAGGTATGGTGAATGCTGGGTACATGAAATTAAACAATACATCTGATACAGATATAACTTTACATTACATTACATCGCCTGTTTACGACGCTGTTCAGATTCACTCAACAATACAGAAAAATGGTGTTGCTAAAATGGTGCACGCTAAAAACCTTGTGATTCCAGCGAAAGGCTCTGTTGCTCTAGAACCAGGAGGTTCTCATTTGATGCTCATGGGTCCAAGAAGAAATATCAAAGAGGGTGATGAAATACTAGCGATAGCATTCGGTGATCATGAGAAAAGATATATGCTTAAGTTTCTTGTTGTAGATCCTAGGAAACAATCTGCACAAGACACTCAACACCAACACCATAATCACTAATAACCACTCTTTTAAAAATAATTAGATTTTCTCATTAAATCTTCATGCTATAATCTATATGTGAAAACATTTAGTGAATTTGATAATTCTATAGACAATAATGTAGACTTTTTAGTTCCATTTACGAAGAGTCTAGTTGAGTTACTATCTAAAGTTGATATTCAAAAATGGGATATTATAAGACAATTCAAAGAATTAAATCTTAATAATATCAAAGATAAAGATGGCACTATAAGTGTGAATGAGAATTTTTTTGATTTTTCTGTGAGCATAATATATGCAGGGACACGAAATTTTATTCTCACTATCAAAGGAGAATATTATTATAAAGGGTTTAGCATAATAATCACAAATAAAGGTATGTTAGTTCATAGTGATGCTGATATTAATTCAACTTCAGAAGCACAAATTCTGAGAGATCAATTCCTTAAAAACTATAAAGATCCTTATCTCCTAACGGAAACTTTTTTAAACTTTAGACAAAATAAATATGGCTAAAATTATTTTTAAGCGTGGTGATGAAACTTTCGATATTAATATGCCAGAAGGCGCAAGAGTTGTTCATGCTGCGCATAAACTAAAATTGCCAGAGATACCAGCGGATTGTAGAGGACAATGCCAGTGCGGAACTTGCCACGTTCATGTTGATCCCTCATGGCTTGATAAGATCAATCCAATGGATCTTGACTCAATGGAGCTTTTTTTATTAGAAAGATCTAAGAATTATGATGAAAAGTATAGTCGTTTATCTTGTGAAATATATATTACCGAAAAGCTAGATGGTTTAACACTGAATCTCGTTGATGATAATATTAAAAAATAAGTATTGAATATGGATGGCCTAAATCAGAATTTTCAATCAAGAGTTGTAATTGATACGCTGACACAGGATTGGCATAGTAGCCCATCCTCCGGTGTAAGGCGAATATATTTGGAGCGAGATAATTACTCTGAATTTGCTAAAGCTTCGTCAATTGTCGAGTATGAAGCAGACTCTTCATTTCAAAGTCACACTCATGAAAATGGAGAGGAATTTCTTGTTTTAAGTGGGACTTTCTCCGATGAAAATGGTGATTATCCTTCTGGTACATATGTTAGAAATCCTCATGGAAGCTCTCATTCTCCATTTAGTAAAACGGGATGCAAAATTTTGGTAAAACTAAGACAATTTGATAAGAATGATAAAAGTCGTATTGTTATAAGAGAAGATGATTACAAATGGCTTCCGGGTATCTGTCAAGGTTTGACAGTTATGCCATTACATTCTTATCAAAGCGAGCACAGTGCCCTTGTGAAATGGGAACCGCATACAAAATTCTCAAATCATTCTCACTGGGGAGGTGAGGAAATTTATATTTTAAAGGGTACTTTATTTGATGAGTTTGGTGTTTATAAAAAAGGAACATGGATACGAAGTCCTCATATGAGTTCTCATAATCCTTATACTACAAATGACGGCGCTCTAATTTTTGTTAAAACAGGACATATTCATGAATAATGATGTCCTAGCTCTTAAATATAGACCAAGGTTCTTTAAGGATGTAATGGGACAAGATATCGCTGTGGAAACACTTCAAAATTCACTAGAACTTAATAAAATACATAACGCATATCTTTTTTCAGGAACTAGGGGAATGGGCAAAACAACCATGGCAAGGTTATTTGCAAAATCACTTTTGTGCAAAGAGGGTGTTAATAGAGAGCCATGTGGTAAATGTTCTACATGTTTGGAGATAGATAGCGCGAGTCATCTTGATCTAATAGAGATAGATGCCGCATCTAGAACTAAAGTTGAAGATACTAGAAATCTTATGGATAATGTTCAATATCTACCTACATCATCAAGATATAAAATATATCTGATTGATGAGGTGCATATGTTGTCCACAAAAAGTTTTAATGCACTGTTAAAAACAATAGAAGAACCACCAGAGCATGTAAAATTCCTATTAGCAACAACTGACCCAGAAAAATTACCAGAAACTGTATTATCACGTTGTTTGCATTTTAAATTAAAATCAGCCACAACTGAGACACTTGAGATTTATTTAAAAAAAATATTAGATAAAGAAAATATACAATACGATGAGAGCTCACTGCATCTAATTACAAAACATTCAGGAGGTAGCATAAGAGATAGTCTAAGCATAGCTGAACAATGTATATCTTACTGTAGTGGTAAAATCACAGAAGAAAAAATATCTATACTACTAGGAGATATTTCAGTAGATAAATTAGAGAGAGTTGTAAGCTATTTAATGAAAAATCAAGCTACTGAAATAGTAAATCATATAGATAAATTTGAAGATAATGTAAATTATGAAAATATATTCGATAATCTCATTCATATACTTTATAAAATGATTACAAAAAAATTTATCAGCAATGATTATGAATTAGATAATAATGAAGAGAAAAATATACACTTTTTTTATCAAATACTCGTTAACTCAAAAAAAGATCTTGCAAATGTTACAGATAAAAAAAGTTATCTAATAATGATTCTACTGAGAATGATAACATTTTCAGATCAAATAAATCCTGAGCCTGACGATTCATCTAAAAAAAAGAATAATATTGTAAAAAATAAAAATGAAGATATTCCTAAAGAATCTAAGGAAAATGCCTTAAAAAAACAAACAAAGAATCTTGATATTACTATAGATAAAGATATCTGTAAAAAAATCTTCAAAGAATTAAATCTAACAGGTTTGCAGCTGCACTTAGCTGAAAATTCATTACTAGTAATACAGAATGACGAACAAAAGCTTTTAATTGATGAAAAGAAGAAAGATATTTATCCGCCTTCTTGTATTTCTGATTTTGTTAAACATATATCTAATCATCTAAATTCTGAAATTAATCCGGTAATTTCATACGAAAGAGAGATTGAAACAATATCATCACTGGAGCAACAAAAGATACAATCGAATAAAGATAGTCAGTATGATAGTATCAAAGATAAACCTGAAATTAAAAAAATTAAAGAGATGTTTGATGCTCAAATTGACAAAGATCAAATAAAGCAACTAAAAAAATAGAGGAGGTTATAATGGGATTTCTCGATAAAATGAAACAAGCTAAAGATATGTACGGCAATATGAAAAAAATTCAGCAAGAGCTTGACAAGATAGAATGTAGTGGAAGCTCGTGTAGCGGAAAGATTATTGCTGTGGTGAAAGGCAATCATCACATTAAGTCAATTAAAATTGATGATAGTCTAAAATCTTCATCTTCAAATCTTGAAAATCTTATTGTTGAGGCAATAAATGATGGACATAAAAATGTCGATAAAGAGATTAAATCTAAAATGGGCAACATGATGAATATGGGTGGTATGAAGCTACCTTTCTGACATGAAAGTTTCAAAAAATTTAAATAATTTGATTGAAAGCCTGTCAATTTTACCTGGTGTAGGAAAAAAGACTGCTGAACGCATGGCTTATAAATTACTTAAGACTAATAAGGAAAAGGTTCAAAACTTATCTAATCAACTTAATAAAATAATTACTGATGTATCAAGATGTAAAATATGTGGAATATATCTTGATAAAGAGGATTCTCAGCTGCAGAATGCTACCGATAAACATCTATGCTTAGACGAAGGTCGAGATGAATCAGTTGTTTGTATAACTGAATCTCCATCAGATATTTATGTTATAGAAAATAATACAAACTATAATGGTGATTATTTCTCACTATCAGGCAACATATCACCTTTAGATGGAATTGGGCCAGATGAGATTGGTATTGATAGATTAAGAGTTAGACTTGCAAAAGGAATTATTAAAGAAATTATTTTAGCAACTAGCACTACAATTGAGGGTGAGGCAACAGCTCATTATATTCGAGAATTATGTAAAGACTATGATATCAAGGTGTCAAGAATTGCTTTTGGTGTTCCATTAAATGGCGAAATAGGATATCTTGACTCTGATACACTCTCACATGCATTTCAAGCAAGAAAAGAAATTTAATTTTTAAAGCAATAATCAATTTTAGATGCACATATAAAATCATTTTCAGATAATCCATCTATTGCATTAGTTTTATATGTAACTTCTACTGTACTATACTCATATCTGATACTTGGATGATGGTCCTCGGTATTAGAAATCCAAGCGATCATATTAACAAGCGACATCACTTCATAATGATTCTTTAGCTTAAAAGTCCTGATTATTTCTTTATCATTTGATAGTCTCCAATCAGGATGTAAATTAGTTAACAATTGTTTTGCATCTTTTTCATTGATAGGATCTACTCCGCCTTCGCAGGGTAAACATTTTTTGTCTTTAAGCATATCTGTCATTATATTTTCTTGTTTAGATTAATTATTCGCTCGTACACTGTTGGATGCGTATGATAGAAAAAAGTATACAAATCTGATGATTTCACTAATGAAAAATTATCTTTGTATAATTTTAATAACGAAGACTTCAAAGCCTGACCATTTGAATATTTTTTAGCAAAATTATCGGCTTCGTATTCATTCATTCTTGAAAGATTTGATAAAAAAGGATTTATGAAGAAAAGCAATACTGGTGTTAATATAATAAATAAAACAGCGATATTGACAGTAGCAAGGTTATAACTAGATAACAGATAAAAGTTTTGAGTTATTTGAAAAAATATATAAAAATAAATAAAACTTATTATCATAGAAATCACAAGAGACTTTTGTATATGTTTCATTTTGTAATGACCAATTTCATGTGCTAACACTGATTTAATCTCGTCATATGTCAAAGATTCAAGCAGAGTATCAAAGAAGACAATTCTTTTTTTTCCAAATAAACCCGTAAAATAAGCATTTGAATGTTTTGATCGTTTTGAACCATCCATAACAAAGATATCATCTACCTCAAATCTAGATTTTTTTGTAAGCTCATCAATATTTTCTAAAAGTTTTTTATCACTTATTCTATCAAATTTATTAAATATAGGTGCTATATAGTTAGGATAAATAATTATTAATAAAAAATTAAATATTAAAAAACATAGCCAAAATATTAGCCACCAGTTTTGATTGAAGTTATAAAATATGACTTCGAAGATATAGAATGAACACACAATAACAATTGTAGTTAAAATATATGTTATTATTGAATCTCTTAAAAATAACTTTTTGGTCATGCTATTAAACCCGTATTTTGATTCAATATAAAATGTTGAATAAAATGATAGAGGAAGTTTAATAGCGAATAAAAGGGTAAAGAATATAATTAGCAAGATATATTCGTGTGGAATGAATAGATTATGAAGTGCTATATTGTCGTTCATCCATAATAAACCATTAGATATAATGAATGTATATATTACTAACGCCTCAATTACTAACTTACATAATGATAGGAACAATTTTGATTTATTGTAGTCCCGTGCTTCATTATAGTCGTTAGCATTAAGCTCTAATTTATTAATTTCATCATTAGTCATCTTATAATTATTGATAAATACTATCTGTGACATATCAATGAGACACTTTAAAGCGACATAAAATACAGTAACTACTAAAATAAATATTTCCATTTTTATACTAAATTTACATTATATCTCATTTATATTACTCTAAGACGATGAGTGAGAAAAGGAAAGATAACTTAATTTGGATTGACTTAGAGATGTCAGGCCTAGATACGCAGTCTGATTATATCCTTGAAATAGCAACAATAGTCACAGACAAAAACTTAAATATTTTAGCTGAAGGGCCTAACTTGGTAATAAATCAGCCAGATGAAGTCCTAAATAACATGGATAATTGGAATACGAGCCAACACGGTAAGAGTGGCTTAACCGAGAAAGTTAAAAATAGTGATATAAACGAAACAGAAGCCGAGAGACAGACTTTAAAGTTTTTAGAGCAATATGCATTCAAAAGCCAATCACCTTTGTGTGGCAATACTATCTGTCAAGATAGGCGTTTCCTCGCAAGGTGTATGCCGGTACTTGAAGAATTTTGCCATTATAGGAATATTGACGTGTCATCAATAAGAGAACTAGGTAAAAGATGGTATTTTGAGGATGTAGATAATTTTCAAAAGAGATCTAACCACAGAGCTCTTGACGATATTAGAGAATCGATTGAAGAGTTAAGATACTATCGTAAAAATTTATTTAAACTTTGAGTTTTACTAACTGTAAATTTTGATTGAATGAATCTTTAGATAATTCAGTATTTCTATTATATTTGTTGAGTGTTTTTGGAAAATCTTCGCAATAATGTAAGCCGCGACTCTCTTTACGTTCTAATGCTGATTTTGTAATTAATTTAGAAACTTGAACAATATTCCTGAGCTCCAAGAAATCAGAGCTTATTGAATATTGTTGATAATAATTCATTACTTCTTTTTCAATAATATTAATTTTTTCTAGCGCTAAATTAAGATTTTTGTGCGATCTAACTATCCCTACATAGTTCCACATTAGTTTTCGTATATCACCCCAGTTATGACTTATTTTATAACTTTCTTTACTCTTTGTAACATAAGTATCATCCCAATTCATGATATTGCCGTAATGAGGCATAGAATAGTCAATATTCTCATTTACATCTATTGAACAATATTTAGACATAACTAAACATTCTAATAGTGAATTGCTAGCTAATCTATTTGCACCATGAAATCCTGTATGAGCTGATTCACCAATAACATATAAATTCTTAATATTAGTTCTTCCATGTATATCTGTGTTAACTCCACCACAAGTATAATGAGAAGCTGGTACAACTGGTATAGGCGATTTTGTAATATCTATATCAATAGATTTACATTTCTTATAAATTGAGGGAAATCTATTTATAATATATTCTGAGCTTTTCATACTAATGTCTAAATATACAAAGTCGTTATCGTTTGCTTTAATTTCATTATCTATTGCTCTCGCCACAATATCTCTGGGCGCGAGTTCTTCTCTATCATCATATTTGTGCATGAATGGTTTGCCATGAATATCCAGCAATTTAGCTCCTTCGCCTCTCATTGATTCTGAAATTAAAAACGATTTAACTTCTGGATGATATAGACATGTCGGATGAAATTGTATAAATTCCATGTTTGAAATAGTACAGCCTGCTCGCCAAGCTATTGCAATTCCATCACCTGTTGATGTATTTGGGTTCGTAGTGTACTGATATATTTTACCAGCACCGCCTGTTGCCAGTATTACTTTTTTACTTGAATAAGTTATGACTTTATTGATTTCAGAGTCATATACATAAGCACCTATACAGTACTTATTTTCAGAATTACCTCTACAAATTACATCAATTACTTGAAGGTTTTCTTTAACTGTAATATTTTTTTTGTTTCTTACTATTTTATCTAAACTATCATGAATAATTTTTCCCGTCTGATCTTTGGCATGGACAATTCTTCTTTTACTATGTCCTCCTTCCAGAGTAAGATCAAGCTTTCTATTTTTGTTCGAAAACTTGATTTTTTGATTCACTAGCCAATTTATCATTGAAGGACCATTTTTAATTATTTTTTCAACAACATCGCGATTATTAAGTTCATGACCATTTGTTAGAGTATCTTCTATATGTATGTCAAACTTATCATCATTTGAGAGAACAGAAGCAATGCCTCCCTGAGCCCATGAAGTAGAACATTCATCAAGAGTGGTCTTGGTTATCAAAGTGATTTTAAGGTTGTCGGGCAACATGAGTGCTGCTGAGAGACCTGATAAACCAGATCCGATTATCAAAATATCTGTGTTTCTGAAACTACTCATATATAATAAAATAGCATTTAATGTCTAGTTTTCAAAATTAAGGCTTGTAATACAATGATTGATGATGATTATAAAATTATAAAGAGTGTCATTGATGGTAAAACCAGAGACTATGAGCTACTAGTAAAGAAATATCAGCTTAGAATAATTAGTTTATGTCAAAAATATACTAAAAATTACCATGATGCTGAAGAGGTATCTCAAGAAGCATTCGTTAAAGCTTTCAATTCACTTAGTAATTTTCGCTTTGAGAGTAAATTTTACTCATGGCTGCATAGAATAGCTATAAATTGCTCCCTAAATTATATAAATTCAAAAGAAAAGAATAGAGAAAAGGAAACTATTTCAGAAAATTCTGGTCTAACAGATAAGAGAATTAGCGAGGAAAGTCCTGATAGTTATTTAGAACTTGAGAACCTAGCGGAAGATATAAAGGCAACATATGATAATTTATCAACAGATCTCAGAGAAGTCTTTAGATTAAGCGATATAGAAGGTTTGAGTTATGAAGAAATATCAAATAAAATGAACATACCAATAGGAACTGTTAGATCGAGATTACATAGAGCAAGAGAGACATTATTGAGGATTTTTAATAACAAAAAATATGAATAAAAAAATAAAATATTACGAAAATTTGGGGTTCATAATTTCATTTATAAAAAATGAATATCCTTCCAAAATATCTAAAAAATTCTCAGATAAAGTTATGAATACTATAGAATCAAACTCTGAAAAATATGCTACATTTTTAAGCTTAAATGCTATTACCAAAGTTGCCAGTGTTTTTGTATTCGCTATTATTACAGTTTATGTTTTACAATTTAGTGAAAACCGAATAGAGTACACTGGAAAATCAATTGAGAATGAATATTCTCATCCAACTAAAAATGTCAAAAATGAATCTGATGATTGCATTAATGAACGTAAACTATCACCCGGTGAAAAAGATACAAAATGCAAATAAGAAAGTATCTTAAATTAAGGGAGGTATTTTTATCTCTTTCGTTATTTTTTTTGGCTTCGAATTTATTATTTGCTAATAGTCTTCCTAACTTTACATCGATTGTCGATAAAAATATAGATGCAGTTGTAATCGTAAATGCAAAAAAGAATGTTAATGACAGCACTTCTCAACAA
>ENA-OSEY01003147-OSEY01003147.1-marine-metagenome-genome-assembly--contig:-NODE-3147-length-10306-cov-3.604262_pt1 | contig 10306 bp, 8 predicted proteins | sample MGYA00248465_ERZ534230 | MGnify/ENA primary metagenome ERZ534230 (study PRJEB26409, sample SAMN06344110) | marine metagenome | isolation source: Sea water from surface | place: Atlantic Ocean:Southern... | reverse complement strand
TTACATCCCTTTGCTGCTTCATCCCATCCATCATCTTTAACAAGATCTAATTCAACAAATGATAATTTATCAATCGAGGCATATTTACTTATAGTTTCTTTCGTTTGTTCAATTAAATTTTTATTTCTTACTGTTCCTAAAACTTCGTAACCAGAATTTAATAATTCTATTGCAGTGTGTTTAGCAATCCATCCACTTATTCCTGTTAACAAAACTTTATTGCTCATTTTGATGATAAATGTTTTTCAGCTTCAAGCGCAGCCATACAGCCCATTCCTGCTGCTGTTACCGCTTGTCTAAATATTTTATCTTTTACATCCCCGGCTGCGAAAACCCCGGGTACATTAGTAACTGTAGAATCAGGCTTGGTAACTATATAACCCTCTTTATCCATATTTAGTTGACCTTTAAAAAGTGACGTAGCGGGATCATGCCCAATGGCAATGAAAAGCCCATCTATCTTTAATTCACTAACTTTGTTTGTTTTAACATTTTTAATTTTTATACCTTTAACTGATTTTGGATTTTTTTCTCCTAAAACATCTTCTACAACACTGTCCCATATAATTTCAATTTTCTTATTTGCTTTTAATTTTGCTTGGAGCATTTTTTCTGCTCTTAACTCATTTCTTCTATGAATTAATTTAACTTTTGATGCAAATTTAGTTAAAAACATTGCTTCTTCAACCGCAGCATTACCTCCACCAACAACTGCAACTTCTTTTTCTTTAAAGAAGAAACCGTCACAAGTTGCGCAAGCTGATACTCCAAAACCTCTAAATTCTGTCTCAGATTTTAAATTTAACCATCTTGCTTGTGCGCCGGTTGAAACAATGAAGCTATCAGCAGTATAAACTTGACCACTATTACCAGTTGCCTCAAAAGGTTTCTTTGAAAGATCTACTTTACTTATATGGTCTTGTATCATTTCGGTTCCAACTGCTTTAGCTTGACCTTTCATTTCTTCCATTAACCACGGTCCTTGAATTACTTTTGAGTATCCTGGAAAATTTTCAACATCAGTTGTTGTGGTTAATTGGCCACCCGGTTCAGATCCAAAAACTAAAATTGGTTTAAGCATAGCCCTTGCCGCATAAATGGCCGCAGTGTAGCCTGCCGGTCCAGATCCAAGAATCAACACTTTTGTATGTTTAGTAGACTTATTGTTCATTATATTTATATATAGTTATAAATGTTAAAATTAAAAGCACTTCTTTTGACCCAAGGTATGCATGGCATGATTAGTCAGGTCGAAGGCCTTGCAAATGCTTTAGGCTTAAGTTTTAAGCACGAAAAAATACAACTTAAAAATATTTGGAATTTAATCCCACCTAAGTTCACCCCTGTTTTTGATGGGATACTTGAAAAAAAATTTATTTGCGACTCTAAAGTTATAATTTCCTGTGGCAGAAAAAGTGTAATTCCGTCAATTTTATTAAAAAGACGATTTAAAAATGAAGTATTTAATATCCACATTCAAGATCCAAAAGTAAACTTTAACAATTTTGATTCTATTATTTGCCCAGAACATGATGACTTATTAGGTGATAATGTAATAAAAACTAAAGGCGCTATCCACTATCTAACAAACAAAGAAATACAAAAAAATACAAATTATTTAAAACCTAATCAAGGTGACAAAAAAATTGTTACTTTTGTAATTGGTGGTCCAAATAAATATTATAGTTTTTCAGAAAAACAAATGGAAAGGATGTTTGCGAAAATTAAAAATATGTTTATTTTAACTAAATATAAATTAATTATTATCCCATCATACAGAACACCAGAAAATATAATAAAGCTTGCATATAATTATTTTAACGAAGATCATTTAGTGATTAAAGAAAGAGATAAAAAAGCTTATTTATCGTCATTGGGACTTGCGAATATAATTATTGTTACATGCGACTCTACTTCTATGATATCTGAGGCTGCTATTACTGGAAAACCAGTATACGTCGCGCAAATGCCAAATAAAAGAAGTATTCACAGATTTGAAAAATTTTATAAATTATTTCAGGATCTTGGTATAATAAGAAACTTAGAAAATAAAATTGAACACTGGACTTATAATGGTTTAGACGAAGTAAGTAGAGCTGCTTTAATTGTAAAAGAAAAGATGAAAAAAAATGGAATTATTTAAATCTTTAAAATCTAGGTTAGAGTCTTACAACGAACCTTTTAAACATTGGGCAATAAATAAACCCTTAACAGAATTAGCAATAAAAGAAGTTTGTAATGCAGAGATAGCAAATCCAATCAATGATGGCTTAAATTATGATGGAACAAGAGCTATTGATGGAGGAGAAGGAAAATATAGGGAGGGAATAAAAACTGGTGGTAAAGCAAAAAAATACAGATGTTTTATTACAAAGGAAAACTCAAAGAACTTTCCTAATCTTTCAAATTTTGTAGAAGAACTTCGCTCAAAAAATGTACATCAGTATATTGGAAATTTAATTAAAAAAGATTTATCTAATTCCTACGTGAGAGTAGAAGTTATTTGTGATAGAACTGGATTTTGGCTTAAGCCACACTGTGATATAAAAGAAAAATTACTCTCCTCACTTATTTTTGTTAATCCCTTCAATGAGTCTGAAAATTTAGGAACAGATTTTTATGATGAAAAACTAAAATTAGTCAAAACAGTTCCTTATAGAAATAATTATGGTTACTTTTTTTCAAGTGGCCCAAATACATGGCATGGAATGGAAAAAAAAGAGATAAAAAAAGAGAGAAGGTGCGTACAAGTCAATTATGTATCTTTTAATACTGACTGGAAAGTCAAAGCATAACCTAGTATAGTAATTCTATATGGCTACGTACGAATGTAAAAAATGTGGGATGTCTGTGAACGCCACCTGTGCTAAATGCGATTCTCCTTTGCAAAATGATAATTTGAGTCTTAAGGACGGTAAAAGTGTTCAGATATCAAAGTGTCCTAATGAACACGGAAAAATAAAGTCACCTCTTTGCTGTGGGCAGGATATGACTTGTACAGCTTAATTATCTTGAAGGGCTTTCACCCTAATAGGAAATTTTTTTAAAGCGTCAATAGATTCGACACATGCATTTGCTGCAGGCATCGTGGTAAAATACGGAATTCTATTCATTAAACTTGATCTTCTCAAACTGAAAGAGTCAGATATAGAGTCTTTTCCTTCGGTAGTATTAATTACTAATGAGATATTTTTATTATTTAATTTTTCTACTATATGGGGGGATCCTTGACTTACTTTATTTACCTTTTTACATTTAATACCATTGGAAGTTAAATATCTTGCAGTTCCAGAGGTGGCAAATATAGAAAAACCCAACTTAATTAATTTTCTCGCATTTATCAGAATTTTTTCTTTATCCTTATCTTTTACTGAAATAAACGCTGTGCCTTTTTGTGGAATACTATTATTACTTGCTATCTGGCTTTTTGCAAAAGATAAACCGAAATTTTGATCAAAACCCATTGCTTCACCAGTAGATTTCATTTCAGGACCCAAAAGAACGTCAACTTCAGGAAATCTATTGAAAGGAAAAACAGCCTCTTTAACCGCAAAAGAGTTTTTATTTTTTTTATTTAAATTAAATTTTGATAATTTTTCTCCCGCCATTACTCTAGATGCTATTTTAGCAATTGGAAGTCCGGTAGCTTTAGAAACGAACGGAACAGTTCTGCTAGCTCTTGGATTTACCTCTAGCACATAAATTTCTTTGTCTTTCACAGCAAATTGTATGTTTATTAATCCAATTACTTTTAAAGCAATGGCTAATTGTTTTGTTTGATATTCTATTTTTTTAACAATATCTTTATTCAAAGTATAAGGAGGTAGCGAACAAGCTGAGTCTCCCGAATGAATTCCTGCTTCCTCAATATGCTGCATAATACCTGCAACAAAAACTTTTTTTCCATCTGAAATCGCATCAACATCAACCTCTATTGCATCATTTAAAAACTTATCGATTAAAACTGGGTTTGCACCCGAGACTCTTACAGCTTCATCTATATATTTTCTCAAATCTAATTGGGTGTAAATTATTTCCATACCTCTTCCACCAAGTACATAAGACGGTCTAATTACAATTGGAAAACCAATTTTGTTTGCGATTTTAAACGCTTCGTACTTATCTTTTGCTATTCCACTTTCTGCTTGTTTTAAATTCTCTCTAATAAGTACTTTTTTAAATCTTTCTCTGTCTTCTGAAAGATCAATGGAGTCAAACTGTGTACCCAAGATAGGAATATTATTTTCATCCAAAACTTTTGCTAACTTTATTGGGGTTTGACCTCCAAACTGAGCTATTACACCCAGTAATTTACCGTTTTCTCTCTCTTTTTTAATTATATTTAAAACATTTTCCTCAATTAAAGGTTCAAAGTATAATCTGTCACTTGTATCATAATCAGTCGAAACAGTTTCCGGGTTACAATTTATCATAATAGTTTCATATTTTTTTTGTTTCAATGCAAAGCTTGCTTGACAACAACAGTAATCAAATTCTATTCCTTGTCCTATTCTGTTGGGTCCACCACCTAAAATAATAATCTTCTTTTTATTAGTTGGATTTGATTCGCACGCAGATCTATCAGACGTTAAGTTTTGATAAGTTGAATACATATAAGGAGTATCAGATTTAAATTCTGCAGCACAAGTATCAATTTTTTTATAAACTGGAAATATACCTAATTTTTTTCTTTGTTCCTGAACAACCTTAATGTTTTTTCTTGTAAGTTCAGCAATTTTATCATCAGAAAATCCAATTGATTTGATATGAGAAAATTCTTTATGAGTTTTTGGAATTCCTTTCCTTTTTAATTTTTTTTCTTCAAAAACCAAGTCTGATATTTGTTCTAAAAACCAAGGATCAATCTGTGTTATTTTATAAATATTTTTCAAAGCAAATCTTCTCCTAAACGCCTCCGCTACAATTAAAAGTTTATCAGGTAAATTTTGAGCCAATCTATTTTTCAGATCTTTATTTGTTAGTTTGTTTAGGGAGTCTAAACCTTTGTATCCTATTTCAAGTGACACTAACCCTTTCTGAAAAGACTCCTTAAAATTTCTACCTATGGCCATAGCTTCACCAACTGATTTCATTGATGTACCCAGTTTAGGTTTTGCTAATTTAAATTTTTCAAATGTAAACCTTGGAATTTTTGTTACAACATAATCTATTGTTGGTTCAAATGAGGCTGGTGTTGTTCCAGTAATCTCGTTTGTTAATTCGTCTAATGTGTACCCTACAGCTAATTTTGCAGCAACTTTCGCAATCGGAAAGCCAGTAGCTTTTGATGCTAAAGCTGAAGATCTAGACACTCTAGGATTCATCTCAATGATAACCATCCTGCCGTTTTTAGGATTAATTGCAAATTGAACATTTGAACCACCAGTCTCTACACCTATTTTTCTCAGGCACTCAATTGATGCATTCCTCATTATCTGAAATTCTTTGTCTGTTAAAGTTAAAGCAGGAGCAACCGTAACTGAGTCTCCAGTATGAGTTCCCATTGGGTCTACATTTTCAATTGAACAAATTATAATGCAGTTATCTTTTTTATCTCTTACAACTTCCATTTCAAATTCTTTCCAACCTTCAAGTGACTCCTCAACTAAAACTTGGTTCTGTGGAGATTCGCTTAGACCAGATTTTATTAAATTAAAAAATTCTTTTTTATTCTTTGCTATACCACCCCCGGAACCCCCTAAAGTGAAAGAAGGTCTTATAATTGCAGGTAAACCAATTTTTTTTAAAACTTTTTTTGAATTATTAAATGAGTTAATAATCTCAGATTTTGGTAAATCTAAACCAATTTCTCTCATTGATTTTCTAAATAAATCTCTATCCTCAGCTCTTGATATTGCTTTCGCTTTGGCACCTATCAATTCAACTTTATTTTTTTTTAATATTCCTTCTTTTTCCATTGAGATAGCGGTATTCAAAGCAGTTTGCCCACCCATAGTAGGCAAAATTGCATTTGGTTTTTCCTTTTTAATTATTTTTTCAACAATTTCTGGTGTGATTGGCTCAATATAAGTTTTATCTGCAACGTCTGGGTCAGTCATAATTGTTGCAGGATTCGAATTAATCAATATTACTTTATATCCCTCATCTTTAAGAGCTTTACAAGCCTGTGTTCCAGAATAATCAAACTCACAAGCTTGACCTATGACAATTGGTCCTGCCCCTATAACTAAAATTTTTTTAATATCTTTTCTTCTTGGCATTTTTTTTCATTTTTATGTTATTTAAAAATTTTTCGAATAAATATTTACTATCTTGTGGTCCCGGATTTGCCTCTGGATGATACTGAACAGAAAATAATTTTTTACTTTTTACCTCAATACCCTCAATGCTTCCGTCAAATAAAGATTTGTGAGTGACTTTTACACTTTTTGGAATAGATTTTTCATCAACCTCAAAACCATGATTTTGACTTGTAATTTCAACTTTACTAGTCAACAAATCCTTCACAGGATGATTTGCTCCCCTATGACCTAATGACATTTTTTTAGTCTTTGCACCAAGAGCTAATGATAAAATTTGATGACCCAAACAAATACCAAAGATTGGAATTTTATATGTAATCAGTTTTTTTATTATTGGAATAGCATATTTTCCAGTTGCAGCTGGATCACCCGGGCCATTAGATAAAAAAATACCATCTGGTTTTAGGTTTATTATATTTTCCGCAGAATAATTTGCAGGCACAACAATGACCTTACAATTAATATCAGAAAAACATCTCAGCTGATTTTTTTTAATTCCATAATCGATAGCTACAATTTTGTATAAATTTTTTTTATTTTTTACGTATCCTTTTTTTTTATCCCAAGACTTTAAAGAATTCCAAGTATAGCTATTTTTACAAGTAACTTTTTTAGCCAGGTCTAAACCCAGAAGTCCTTTCCAGGATTTAGATTTTTTGACTAGCTCTTTAATATTGTGTCTACCATTTTTTAAAAATTGTATTATCCCTTTAGGAGCACCTTTGTCCCTTATGTAATTTGTAATTATTCTGGTATCTAAATTTACAATTCCAACAATTTTTCTCTTCTTTAACCAAATATCAAGTTTTTTTATTGATCTATAGTTTGATGGTTCTGTTATGTTGCAATTAAGAATAATGCCTTTTGCCCAAGCTTTATCTGCCTCGTTATCTTCTGGGTTTGTACCGACATTACCTATATGGGGAAAAGTAAAATTTATAATTTGATCTGAATAAGATGGGTCTGTAATAATTTCTTGATAACCGGTTATAGAAGTATTAAAGCAAACCTCCCCAACCGCATTTCCTTCATAGCCAATACCTTTGCCAAAAAATCTGGTGCCATCCTCAAAAACTAAAATACCTGTTGAAAAATTATGTGAATTATTTTTTTTTTTGTTATTAATCTGTCTCAAATACAACTCATGAGTTAAAGAAAAACCTTTTATTTAAGGTTTTGGGCTTTATATGAAAAAGGTCAACAATCGTCAACTACATTCTTTTTCCTTTTGAAAAAAAATGTGATTAAAGTAAGTTTAAAAATCTTATGTCCCTTCAAAACAAAATAGAGACAAAACTCAATGAGGCATTAAAAACTAAGGATAAAAAAACCTATTCGACTTTACGCTTAGTAGTTGCCGCTATTAAAGACTTATTAATTGCTAAAAAGCTCAAAGATAAGCAAACTTTGCCAGATAATGATTTAATTTCACTTCTAAAAAAAATGGTTAAACAACGCAATGATTCTTGTGCGGCATACAAGAAGGGCGGGAGAAACGAACTTTTTGAGAACGAAATGTCTGAAATAAAAATCATAAATCAATTTTTACCAAAACAATTAAGCGAAGATGAAACAAAAAAAATATGTTTAGATACAATAAAAGCAGTTAAGGCTAACTCCGTGAAAGATATGGGCAAAGTAATGGGTGCACTTAAAAAAGAGTATTCTGATGTTTTAGACTTTTCAAAGGTTAGCAAAATTATAAAGGATAATTTAAATTAAAATGAAATACCCAAAAAACTATTTAGAAGAAATTAAGCTCAGATTAAAAGTTTCAGAGGTTGTTGGAAAAACAGTTGCGCTTAAAAAAAGAGGGAAAGAGTTCATAGGAATATCTCCGTTCACAACTGAAAAAACCCCATCTTTCACAGTTAGCGATGAAAAGCGTTTTTATCATTGTTTTAGTTCAGGAGAGCACGGAAACGTTTTTGATTTTGTGATGAAAACACAATCTATCAAATTCGGAGAAGCCGTAAGACAACTGGCTTCTCAAGCAGGTATGCAACCTTATAAATTTTCAAAATTTGATGCTGAAAAAGAAAAAAGATACGAATCATATAAAAACATTTTAAAAGATTTTACTGAATATCATCACAAGATGCTATTCTCAGAAAATACAAATGCTTTACAATATTTAGAAAATAGAGGAATTGGAAAAAATACAATATTAGAATTTAAATTAGGATATGTTCCTTATAATTCAGAATTTTATAAGGTTATTTCCAAAAAGTTTTCAGAAAAAGAAATTATGGAGACCGGTTTATTTTTTAAAGATGAAAAGCGAAATAGATTTGCAAATAGATTTAATTCAAGAATAATCTTTCCTATCAAAAATATAGTAGGAGATGTTATTGCTTTTGGGGGAAGAATTATAAAAGACGGTAAATATGCAAAATATATAAATTCCCCTGAAACAGAATTTTATAAAAAAGGTAAGCATGTATTTAACTTAGACAAAGCAAGATCTGCAAACAACAAACCTAATGAAGTTGTGATTGTAGAAGGATATATGGATGTAATAAGTATTTATTCAGCTGGTATAAAAAACGTAGTCTCAAATTCTGGAATTGCGTTAACAGAAAGCCAAATAAATTTAATTTGGAAGTTTTTTTCAAACCCAATAATATGTTTGGATGGCGATGTAAGTGGACAAAAAGCAGCTTTACGTATTGCAGAAAGTCTTTTGCCTCATGTCAAAGAGAACAATCAAATAGGATTTGTAACTCTATCAAAAGGTATGGATCCTGACGATTATATTAAAGAAAAAGGAAAGGATAGTTTTCAAGAGCTTTTGTCAAAAAAATTATCTATTGAGGAATTTATTTGGAAAATTTATTTAAACAACCTTGATAGATCAGATCCATTTGCTTCCTCTAAATTTGAAAAAAAGTTTAGAAATTTGTGCAATTCAATTAAAGATCAAACTCTAAAAAAATATATTTTAGAAAATTATTTAGAAAAAATAAGAAATTTAACGCCTCTACAAAAAAATAATATAAGAAATAATAAAAGTAAAAGTTATAGAATACTTAATGAAACTAAAAGAATTTCTGTTGCAAAGGAGCATCTTAGTAAAGAAGAAATAAAAGAATACTCAATACTATATATAATGTTCAATTATCCAGGAATTATTTCCCCAAGAATAGAAATTTTTAGAGATATTCAATTTTCATCAGAAAGTTTGAATCAATTAAAATCCGAACTAATTAAATTAATTTTTGAAGAAAAATTTAATGATGCAAACAAATCAGAAATAATGAAAAAATATTTGAATTTAGTAAATGACATAAATCAAAATGTTGTAATCAAAAATATTTTTTTGAAAAAGGATCAAGAGAAACAAATTGAACTACTAAATGAAATACTTAAGGAACTAAATGATATTAAATTCTCAAAAAAAATTGAAAACCTTGAGAACAAGTTAATAGAGAAATTTGATGAAAAATCTTACTCTGATTTAATAAAGCTTAAAAATCAGATAAATAAAGAGTAAATTTAGTGTAGATTTTTAGCAATTTGTCACTATATATATAAAACATTTATCTTTAGCATATGAAAACCAAACTAATAACTAAATCCTTTGAACGACTTTTAGAAAAAGGTCTTCATAGAGGCTTTATTACCTACGAGGAACTCGGGAAGTCTCTTGGAAAAAGGAATAGCTCTAACGAAAATTTAGAAAAAGCTTTAATAATTTTATTTGATAAGAAAGTAACTTTAGTTTCAAAAAAATCTGAATTCCAAACTCAAAAGAAAAAAGAAGTAAACCAGACAGACGCAGATAAAACTACTGATAAAAGCGATGATCCGATTAGAATGGATCTAAGGGAGATGGGTGGAGTTGAATTACTTTCACGTGACGGTGAAATTGCAATAGCAAAAAGAATTGAAGCTGGTAAAAATGTAATGATCAACGCTCTTACACAAAGTCCATTAATTTCAAAAAAGATTTTTGAATGGAAAGACTTACTCGAGAAAAATGAGTTATTGGTAAGAGATATTATAGACATAGATTCTACTTACGAAGATTTTGAAAATGATAA
>ENA-OSEY01003146-OSEY01003146.1-marine-metagenome-genome-assembly--contig:-NODE-3146-length-10306-cov-9.484798_pt1 | contig 10306 bp, 11 predicted proteins | sample MGYA00248465_ERZ534230 | MGnify/ENA primary metagenome ERZ534230 (study PRJEB26409, sample SAMN06344110) | marine metagenome | isolation source: Sea water from surface | place: Atlantic Ocean:Southern... | reverse complement strand
GTAACTGATACAACTGGTCCAAAGATCTCTTCTTGGAATATTCGCATGTTGTTTTTTCCTTCGAAAATTGTTGGTTGTATATAGTTTCCTTTTTCTAGGCCACTATTTATTTTTGCATCGCTTCCACCACATAGAACTTTGGCACCTTCTTTTTTACCTAAGTCTAAATAAGACTTAATTTTTTCCATTTGTTCTAATGAAGCTTGAGCTCCAATCATAGTTTCCATTTTTAAAGGATTGTCTTGTTTTACAGCTTTAGTTCTTGCAATCGCTTTCTCCATGAATTTATCATAGATAGATTTTTGAATTAAAGCTCTACTTGGACAAGTACAAACTTCTCCTTGGTTAAGCGTAAACATAGCAAAACCTTCTAAACATTTGTCAAAGAAGTCGTCATCTTTAGCCATAACATCTTCAAAGAAAATGTTTGGCGATTTACCACCTAATTCCAAAGTAATTGGTATTAAGTTTTGAGATGCATACTGCATAATCAAACGTCCAGTAGTAGTTTCACCTGTAAAAGCAATCTTCTTAATTCTTTTTGAAGAAGCTAAAGGTTTACCTGCTTCAAGACCATATCCGCTTACAACGTTAACAACACCTGCTGGTAATAGATCTCCAATTAATTCCATTAGCAACATTATTGATGCTGGCGTTTGTTCAGCTGGTTTTAATACTACACAGTTTCCTGCTGCCAATGCTGGAGCTAGTTTCCATGTAGCCATTAATAACGGGAAGTTCCATGGTATTATCTGACCAACTACACCTAATGGCTCAGGTATATGGTAAGAATATTCACTGTTGCTTATTTCTGCAACTGAACCTTCCTCTGCTCTAATTACTCCTGCAAAATATCTCCAATGATCAATTACCAAAGGTAAGTCTGCCGCCATACATTCTCTGATTGGCTTTCCATTGTCTAAACATTCTGCTGTTGCTAAAACGTTAAGATTTTTCTCTATCACATCAGCAATCTTTAAGAGAATATTTGATCTCTCTGTGATTGATGTTTTTCCCCATGCAGGAAATGCTGCGTGAGCTGCGTCTAAAGCAAAATCAACGTCTTTCTCGTTCGATCGTGGCACCTTACAGATAACTTCATTAGTGATAGGAGTAGTATTATCAAAATACTTTCCTGATTTAGGTTCTACAAATTTTCCGTTAATGTAGTTTCCATACTTAGCTTTAAATGGAAATTTAACCTTCAAATGAGAGGTATCTAAAGATGAAGACACTTTCGAGCTTGATGCTTGTGTACTCATTTTTCCCCCTTTTATTATTTTCTTAATTAAAACCAATCTGAACTAAATTGTACACATGTATTTTTGACCCAAACTTTTTAAACACTAAATGTAGGATTAGTCAATTTAGAGTTGAGATTTCATGAGAAACGGGAGATTTAAATTAAACCTCCCGTTGAAATGATGGCAGAAGAATTATTGTTCCTCTTTTTTATCGCTAATTTTTTCGTTTGCTGAGGGATTGCCCTCTAGTTCTTTGCTAATTGCAGAAGCTTCATCTCTGATGATTTTTTCTATTTCTGCTGCAACATTAGGGTTTTTTTGAAGATAAATTTTCGCGTTTTCTCTACCTTGACCAATCTTTTCTCCTTTATAGGCATACCAAGCACCTGATTTTTCAACCACGCCTGCTTTTGTACCAAGATCGATTAATTCACCTAATTTACTAATTCCTTTTCCATACATTAAATCAAATTCTACGACTTTGAATGGTGGTGCAACTTTGTTTTTAATTACCTTTACTCTCGTAGAGTTACCTATAATTTGATCTTTTTCTTTAATGGCCCCTATCCTTCTAATATCCATTCTTACAGATGAATAAAATTTTAGTGCGTTTCCGCCGGATGTAGTTTCTGGATTACCGAACATAACACCAATTTTCATCCTTATTTGGTTTATAAATATTACCATTGTATTAGATTTAGAAACTGATCCAGTAATTTTTCTTAAGGCTTGGCTCATCAGTCTTGATTGTAAACCAACATGGTGATCGCCCATTTCTCCCTCTAATTCCGCTTTTGGAGTTAATGCAGCTACAGAGTCAACAACTAAAACTGAAATTGATCCAGATTTAATTAATGTATCAGTTATTTCTAGGGCTTGTTCGCCAGTATCAGGTTGAGAGATTAATAATTCCTCAGTTTTTACTCCTAGTTTTTTAGCATAAACTGGGTCCATTGCATGCTCTGCGTCCACAAATGCGCATATACCACCTGCTTTTTGTGCTTCAGCAACAACTTGTAAAGCTAAAGTTGTTTTACCCGAAGACTCTGGCCCATATATCTCAATTATTCTTCCTTTCGGTAAACCTCCAATACCTAAAGCAAGATCTAGACTTAGTGAACCTGTTGAAATTGCCTCTACGTCTAAAGCCTGTTGCTGTCCAAGTCTCATTACTGAGCCTTTTCCAAAATTTTGATCTATTTGGCTGATTGCAGCCTCTAAAGATTTATTTTTTTCCTTTAATTCTTGCTGTTTTTTGTTGTCAGTTTTTACGACTTTTAAGTTATTTTTTGTCATTTTTATCCTTTTTGTTGTTCGAATCGTTATAATAAATGTACACATTTTGTTCTTTTTATCAAGAACTTAAAATATCTCCTCGAAAAAGCCTTTATTTTAGGGAGTTAACAGACAGTGTTCCTATTTGTTTTGCAAGTTCGAACTGGGAGACCACAAAGTCCCTTTCAGCACGAGCAAATGATATTCTAGCATCCAATAAAAGGCTTCTAGATTGAATGAGCTCCAGAGTTGTTCTTGTATTACCAGAATCATACTCTAAGGTAATTCCCTCATTTGCAATTTCTGCAGCTTTGAGCTGTGCTTTAGTTGCTTCAAGAACACTTTTTGACGACTGAAATTGAGACCAAGCGTTAGAGGTCTCTATATTTATTAAATTTTCAGTATCTTGTAGAAGCAATTTTGAGCGCTGTTTATCGTAAGAGGATTTTTTAATGGAAGAGATATTTTCTCCCCCTTTTATTAAAGGCCAAGTAATAGTTGCTTTTACAGTTTCATCGTCTTTTTCGTCTATTGTTGAACTAAAATCTTTATTTTCAGATTTTGAAACTTTTATTGAAGCTGAAGGTGAGAGTCTTGCTTTTTCTATATTTAATTTCTTAAGCGATATTTCATAATCTAATTTAGAAATTAAAAGTCTCAAATTATTTAAATCAGCTAATTGTAATGCTGAGTTTAGAGAATTAGGTAAATCTAAGACGATACTTTGATCTAAACTTTCATAGTCTGGAGTTTTTTCACTAGTGACTCTTTGAAAGTTAGTTTTAGAGGAAAGAAGTTCAGTGTTTGCTTTAATTAAATTAGCACGAGCACCTGCTAAAGAAGATTCCGATTGAGCTAGATCAGTAAGAGTAATTTCCCCTTTTTGTAATCTTGCATTATCTGACTCAACTTGTCTCTCAAATAAATTAACGTTTGATTTATTAAAATTCTCATTTTTAGATTTGTATATAAAATCAAAATAAGCATTAGCAGTATCTAATATAGTTTGTTGTTCAGTTTGTCTCAGTTCTAAATTAGCTTTTTGGGTTTCTAATTCAGTTTTTTTAAATGTATTTATACCTTTGAAACCGGAAAAAATTTTTTGCTCTAATGTTATAGTTTTACTTTCAGAGTCTAAATTTGAGTCTACTAAGCTTGTGCCGCTTTTATTAACTTGATTAGTTGAAGTGGTACTAGTCTGATCTCCAGAAATAGTAATACTTGGTAAAAATTCACTCCTAGAAATATTTTTACTCTGTTTGGCCGATTCTAAATTTTTTCTTTCTGCATTAAGTTGAAGATTATTTTCTATTGCCTTATTAAGATAGTAATTAAAATTAATTTCTGCATTAAGATTTGAAAAATATAAAAATAGGAAAATTATAAAAAATATTTTTTTCATCTAATTAAACCTAATTGACTTGAGTTTATGCTTTTCATCTATTTTAATAATAGAGTCCGCACTTTTACCAAAGTTTTTTAACATATGCTTAGTAAGTCTTTCGTAAAACATTATAAAATTTTTTATTTGAGTTTTATTCATTATTTTTTTTCCTTTTGATGTAACGCTCAGTTTTTTTTCTTGTAATAATCTCCACTTAAATACATGTTTAAAACTAGGTACTTTCAAAAAGATGGTTGTATCAATTAGCTTAAAAATATCTTTATATTTTTTTTTTAATTCTGTATTTACTTTTGTTCTCCAAATTCTTTTTTTGTCTTTGTCTTTTTCTAATTCATTTAAAGGTACTATTAAATCTTTTTCTTTTTGCGGTGTTACTCCGACGCACCAACCTTCAAATATAACTATATCTTGTTTTTTTTCTACTTTTTGCCATTTTTTTTTTGGCAATCTATCGTCTATAGATTTATCAAATTTTGGAATTAAAATTTTACTAAAATTTGATTTTTTAAGTTTTTTTAAACAGCTAAATAATAAATTAGTATCATGAGTGCCTGGAACTCCTCTTGTTAGAAATAATGGACTTACTTTTTCTGACATTTTTTTTCGCTCTTTATAAGTTTTATAAAAATCGTCAATTGAAAAAATTACTGTATTTAAATTATAAGCCTCTTTTAATAATATCTTAAGAATATTTGATATTGTCGATTTACCTGATCCTTGACCTCCAGTAAGACCTATAATTATTGTTTTTTTATTTTTCGAATAATTTTTAAAAATAAATTCACTTAAAGGTAAGTAAAAATTGTTTAATTGGCCTAATTTATCCCTAAAAGGTTCTGATAATACTTCTTGTGATTTTAAAAATTCTAAATATTTTTTTTTTACTTTTAGATAATGCAAGTTAGTATGCTGCATTTTATTTTTTATCTAGAGGATGATTTTTTCCGTCATTAATTAAAATGTCATCTAATTGAAAAGTATCTATTTCATCTACGCAGCCTAAGTTAAAACCTGTCATTGCAGGATTAGATCTTGGATTGTGATGTGTATAGATACCACACTGGGAACAGAAATAATGTTTGGCAACTTTTGAATGAAATTGGTATAAGGTTAATTTTTCTTCTCCTTTTATAATTTTAAAATCTTCATTTTTTACCATGGACATAATTGCCGACTTTCTTTTGCATATTGAGCAATTACATTTTAATGTTTTGACCAATTTTTCAACATTTATTTGAGCCTCTACACTTCCACAATGACATTTTAATTTTTTCATAAAATTTTATTTTAGACTTTTAACACTACTCATGTTTTACAATATCCACAATACCTCAAAATCTTTTGCAAATGTTCACCTTTTGATTCCTTTTTGATTCTATTAGAGACTCAAAACACAACTTTTAGTTATTAATTTCTTTTATATTTATCAAATTTTCCGAGCTTTTTAATAATTCTTTTTCATTTTCTCTTAAAGATACTAAAAATATAATAATACAAAATAGGATCACAGGTATTTGTAAAAAAACTAAATCTAAAGTGAAGAATTTATTTATATATCCTAGAATTATAATTATAAAAAAAGATCTAATCAAAACTTGTAATTTAAATACAGCTATAATTGAAAAAGAGTGAATAATTAAATTATATAAAGACATTTTAGAAGGCCCGAAGTATCTTTTGCCTCTAGTTGAATTAATTTCATTAAAGTCGTTAATATTTTTTTTAAATGTGCCAGAATAACTGCTCCATAAACTTGCTTTGTTAAAAAGTTTTGAAACGTCACTTTTCGTTAAGCAGCTATAATTACCAAAATTAATTTTTTGGCCTGTAAAAACAAATGTAATTATTTTATGCAAAGAGTATAAAAATCGGAAAAAAGGTCCCTCTGAACGTTTTATTCTTTTAGCAACGACAGATATATTTGGATTTTCAATTATTTTTTCTATTAAAAGTTTAAGTTCAATTGGTCTATCTTCTCCATCACTGTCCATCAAAATTAAATTATCAAAGTCTTCGTTTTCATTAACATATCTTATTCCAAATGCGTTACACCTAGCATGACCTCTATTTTCTTTCATATCTAGAATATTAATTTTTTTTATATTTTTAGTCTTAATAAATTTTGGAGATATTATTGTTGAGGCGTCATTAACAATTAAACACTCAATAAAAATATTCTTTATATCTTTTACAGTTTCATCTATTTCTCCTAATAGTTTTTCAAGAGAGTCCCAATCATTAAAAACAGGTATTAATATTATAATTTTTTTCATTTTCTACCGATCATACAATAACCTACAGGCTTTATAGTACCATAAACTCCCGGACAAATTTTTTTTAGTATCTTTGGGTTTCCTGTATAAATGACTCCCTCATCGTCTTTTAATTTAATAGTATCATTTTTTGTTAGCTCAATAATCCATCTTGGTCTGGAATTTAAATGGTAAGATAAATTACCAGCAAACCATTCATCTCCAACAACAACTTTTATCTCGTTGATAAAATTATCATCCCATTTATTTTGAACTAGCCTCGCTATTTCTTTTCCTTCATAATCAGTTCTTTTAAAATCATTCGAAACTGATACTCCGATATAAGTCAAAGGAGAGAGAGCAAATAATATAAAAAAAACAAAGAAAAATTTATTTAATTTTTTTAAATTTATATTTTTTTTAAATAGTTGAATAAAAACTACACCTGCAATCAGATAAAAAGGTGTCATCCACATAGTCCTAATTTTAATACCCATTATAATTGAAGTTAAAATAATCAATATTATTGGAATTATAAAAGTGAATATGAGAAAAATTGATTTTTTATCATAAGTAATTTTTGGATTTATCTTTTTTAATAAAAAGAATCCCATTACAAAAAATGGAATTAAAATTCCTATTTGTTTCGTAATGAAAAGAAATGGCAAAATCAAATGATCAGAAAAATCATTTTGTTCTAAACCTGCTCTTTGAAATCCATAATTCAATGTTATAAAATCATTTTGGAAAAGCCAAATTAGGTGGGGAAAAATTGTTATTAAAGCGACTGGCCCAACTAATAAAAAATTGAAGGACTTAATTTTTTTTTTTATAATCAGATATATAAATAAAAATTTTATCCCTAAAATTAAATATAGAAAAAGATATTTTGAGAGAAAACCTAGCCCCATAAAAAATCCTAATAAAATATAATCAAAAGTTTTCTCGTTTTTAATACAACGCCAGGAAAAATAAATAGCTGAAGCCCAAAAAGGTAATTGAGAAATATTAACGTTAAATTCTGGTGTGGTATAATTATAGAAAAATATTCCTTCTAATAAAATTATAGATAAAAATGCAAAATTGAAATTGTCAAAAAAATCATAAGCAAATTTAAAAACTATAATAAAAGCTGTTAAAACAAAAATTTGGCTCAGCAGGTAGTATGCCCAATCTTTATTTCCAAATATCTGGTAGAATATCTCAACAGCAAAAGCACTAAATGGAGGATGTTTATTAAAACCCCAATCAAGATTGCTCCCCCATGCTAAAGCTTCTATAGTATCAAGAGGTAAATTTTCATTTGTTAAAGAGGGTACCAAGGTCCATATGATTAAATGAAGTGATAAAAATAAAAGATAAAATTTATATAAATAATTTTTATTAATCATATATTGAAATTATTACAATTTATAAGCTATTGACACGACTAAAATCAAACATATACTCGCGAAATTCTAAAAATGGTAAAAAAAACAACTATTAAAAAATACACACCTAGTTCAAAAGAAAAATATATGTGTGCAAAACATAAAAAATTTTTCACTGACGAGTTACTAAATTGGAAAAGGGATATAATTAAAGCTAATAATTTAGGAAATCTATTAAATTCAAGTGACGATAATGTATCTTCTGCAGATATCGTAGATCAAGCGTCAAGCTACACTGATAAGTCAGTAGAAATGAAAGCTCTTAATAGAAGTAGAAAATTAATTTCAAAGATTAATTCCGCTTTACAAAGATTAAAAGATGGAACTTATGGATTTTGTGAAGAAACGGGAGAACCTATTGGTCTTAAAAGATTGATGGCTAGACCGGTAGCAACTTTATCCATTGAAGCACAAGAGAGACATGAAAGAGATGAAAAAATTTTTATTGATGATTAAACAGATGGAATTTTCTCCCCATTTTTTAAAAGATCATATCCTTTTATAACTGCTTCTCTTTTTGAAATTTCTTGATACCATCGAGTAAGACCCTCAAATTTTTTTAAACCTATATCATGCCATTCATGCCTAGCTATCCAAGGAAAAGTTGCAATATCTGCTATAGTATATTCTTTTCCAGCTAGAAACTTTGAGACCATCAGTCTCTCATTCAATTCTTTGTAAATTCTCTTAGAGATCTTAAAATATCTTTTCTCCCCGAAATCACTCTTACCGGGATTATAATGATGAAATTGATGATGTTGTCCAAGCATTGGACCTACGTAACCCATTTGGCCCATCAGCCATTGATTTATTGTTGTTCTCTCTTGCAAGTCATAAAATTTTCCACTTTTCTCAGCTAAATAAATTAGTATCGCGCCAGACTCAAAAAGGCTCCTTTTATTATCGTGATCAATTATAACAGGTGTTTTACTAAACGGACTTATTTTTTTAAATTCTGGTTTAAATTGTTCGTCTTTATAAATGTTAATTTTTGTGACCTTATAATCAAACTCAATTTCCTCTAACATTATTGATATTTTTTTACCATTAGGCGTATCAGCGGTAAAAAGCTCAATCACTTTTTTCCTAATCTTTCTTGAATAGTTTTAGAAGCAGTTGTAAATTCAAATCTATATTTTTCATTTGGCCTAGCTCTTTTAAAGCATTCAACAGATGCTAATGCAACTTCGTGAAAGCCTGAAAGAATTAATTTAAGTTTACCTGGATAGCTGCAAATATCTCCAACCGCGAAAATACCTTTTTTATTAGTTTGAAAGTTTTCTGAATTTACTTGAACGGTTTTCTTATCCATATTTAGTCCCCATTCAGCGATAGGTCCAAGTTTCATTATTAAACCAAAAAAACTTAAAACTATATCAGTATTAATTTTCTCTACTTTACCATCATCAAATTTTAGGGTTATAGACTTTATATTTTCTTCACCTTCTATTGCATCAAGTTGACACGGCGTTTTTATTAAAACTTTTCCTTCTTTTTCTAACTTTTTAAGCTCTGACAAAGTATGGGGCGCACCTCTAAATTCATTTCGTCTATGAATTAGATTTATTTTTGAAAATTTAGAAAGCTCTAAAGCCCAATCCAGTGCTGAGTCTCCTCCACCAAATACTGTTATATTTTTACCTTTAAAGTCATCTTTATTTTTCACAGAGTAAAATAAGTATTTTCCCTCAAATTTTTCTGCCTCTTTAATTGGAAGTTTTCTTGGTTCAAACGAGCCTACTCCGCCAGCAATAATAATGTTTGGAGATAAAAATTCGTTACCTTTATTTGTTTTAACAGTCCATTCATCTTTATTATCTTGTCTGACTTCATCGACTCTTTCATTTAAAAAAAATTCTGTTTTAAATGGTTTTATTTGTTCTAATAATTTATCAGTTAATTCTTTACCAGTGCACTCTGGAACTCCTGGAATATCGTAAATAGGTTTGTCAGGATATAATTCTATACACTGTCCGCCTATTTTATCTAAATTATCTATTACAACTGCATTCAGTCCTTTAATGCCTAATTGATGAACTGCAAATAAACCGACCGGTCCTGCTCCAACAATTATAACATCTTTTTTTTTCATTAAGATTGTTTAGATGGTGTAGTTACTGTTAATCCATTAAGCTCATCAGAAACTATTAGTTGACAACTTAATCTACTATTCTTTTTCGGTTCAAAAGCCATATCAATCATATCTACCTCTGCGTCTTCAGCTTTGGGAAGTTTATTTAACCATTTTTCTTCGACATAAACATGGCAAGTAGCACAAGCCATTGATCCTCCGCAATCTGCATCTATCCCTGGTATATTGTTTTGAATAGCCCCCTCCATCACTGAAAGACCATTTTCTACATCAATAGTCTTAGAATTACCCTCATTATCTATGTATGTAATTTTTGGCACAAATTAAAATTTCCTAATAATAAGCTAAATAAATTGAAATAATTACTACCCAAAAGAAGGCGTAATAAAGAATGTAACCTTTCACTGTAAAAGGCATTTTTTTAATTTTACGTTTTCCTTTTCCTTTATAAGGTTTTGAAATCTCCATATTAATCTACTACCAATAAAAAAAGGGCAAGTATGTGAGACATACTCGCCCTCTTCAATTAAGTTATCTATTATCTAGATGATAATCTTGTGTTTTGCATTGCTGCTGCCCAGATAACTAGACCAAAAGCGATCTTGTTA
>ENA-OSEY01003145-OSEY01003145.1-marine-metagenome-genome-assembly--contig:-NODE-3145-length-10307-cov-4.434897_pt1 | contig 10307 bp, 13 predicted proteins | sample MGYA00248465_ERZ534230 | MGnify/ENA primary metagenome ERZ534230 (study PRJEB26409, sample SAMN06344110) | marine metagenome | isolation source: Sea water from surface | place: Atlantic Ocean:Southern... | reverse complement strand
TGAGTTAAAAAAAATTCCAATTACAAAACCTGGAAGTAGATATTTAAAATGAAATCTAGACTAGGTGTTAACGTAGATCATATAGCAACATTAAGAAACGCAAGAGGAGAATCACATCCGGATGTACATAAGTCAGCAAAAATTGTTAAAAGTTCTGGAGCCGACTCTATTACAATCCATCTAAGAGAAGATAGAAGACATATAAAAGATAATGATTTAATTAAGATAAACAAAAAACTTAGAATTCCACTCAACTTAGAAATGGCTCCGACAAATGAAATGCTTAAAATTTCTCTAAAGCACAGACCAGATTATATTTGTATAGTTCCTGAAAAAAGGACTGAAATCACAACAGAAGGTGGTTTAAATTTAAAAAAAAACTCCAATTTTCTTAAAAAAGCCATTTGTGAATTAAAAAAAAAAGAAATACGCACAAGTCTTTTTATAGAGCCAAACCCAGAGTCTGTTTTAAATGCAAATAAACTTGGTGCTGAGTGTATAGAAATCCATACTGGAAAAATCTGTAACTTAATTAATAAAAGAAAAAAATACTCCAAGGAATTTAAAAAAATATTAAATAGTGTAAAATATGCAAATAATCTTGGTATTGAAGTACACGCAGGCCATGGCATTACCTTTAGATCTGCAAAAATCTTATCAAAAATTAAAGGCATTGAGGAATTTAATATAGGACATTTCATTATAGGGGAATCAATTTTTATTGGAATAAAAAATTGTATAAAAAAATTCAAAAAAATAATTAAATGATTTCAAAAATTATAGATAATTTAAAAACATTATTAATAGCATTATTTATTGCCGTTATAATTAGGTCATTGCTATTTCAACCTTTTTATATACCTTCGTCATCAATGGAGCCTACTTTATTGGTAGGCGATAGAATATTCGTAATTAAATATGTGTACGGATATAGTAAACATTCTTTTCCATTTAGCCCAAATTTTTCTAATAAGCGCTTTATGTCAAATAACCCAAAACAAGGTGATTTAGTAGTATTTAAAACTCCAGCAGATAATAGAACCGATTATATTAAAAGATTAATCGGACTACCTGGAGATGAAATTCAATTTATTAATGGAGATCTTTTTATTAATGGGAATAAAATATTAAGAGAAAAAAGTGAGATTATAGAACCTATAAGATGTGGAAATTTTACATTAGACTCTATTACTTATACGGAAACTTTGCCCAACGGAGTAAAACATTTAGCAACTTATAATAAAGCTGGATCATTACAAAATACAAAAAAATATATTGTTCCACCAAATCATTATTTTTTAATGGGAGATAACCGAGATTGTTCAAAAGATAGCAGATTCCTTGAAGAGGTTGGTTATGTTAATAATTTGAACTTGGTAGGAAAAGCAAAAATAATTTTCTTTTCAAATGATACACAAAAAGGAAGTTTATTAAAATTTTGGAATTTACAAAATTCTTTTAGAATAGGAAGGTTATTTAAAAGTTTATAATGAGCAAATCTATAAAAGAACTTGAAGGTTCAATAAAATATAGCTTTAAAAATAAAGATTTACTTCACAAAGCTTTAACTCACAAAAGCTTTAATTCAGATAACAATAATGAAAAATTAGAATTTCTAGGAGACAGAGTTTTAGGTTTAGTAATTTCAAAAAAACTCTTAGATAAATATCCTGGTGAAAAAGAGGGGATAATTGATAAGAAATTTGCAAATCTTGTAAATAAAAAAACCTGTGCAAATATTGCTAACGCATTGAATTTAAGGAAGTTTATTTATCTAGGAAGTTCACATAAAAATTTAGAAAGATCTGGAGATAAAATATTATCTGATTGTCTCGAGGCTATTGTAGGTGCGATTTATTCAGACGGAGGCATTAAATCTTCAGAAAAATTTATTTTAAATTTCTGGAATAGCTTTATAGACAAATCTGTTATAACCCTCATTGACCCAAAAACAAAATTACAAGAATTTAGTTTAAAAAAGTATAAAATTTTGCCCAAATATACTTTCTTTAAAAAGTCAGGTCCTCAGCATAATCCTTCTTTTAAAACTGAAGTACAAATTCCAGATTCAAAAAAAATTATCGGTAAAGGTTCATCAAAAAAAAAAGCTCAACAAAACGCTGCTGAAAAACTCATTAAAATATTAAAAATATGAATTGGGAAGACGAATGTTATTTACTGTCTAAAAGAAAATTTAGAGAAAATGCAAACATAATAAATGTTTTTTCTCAATCTAAAGGCAAAGTGTCTGGAGTTGTTTATGGGGGAAATTCTAGAAAAGTAAGAAATTATTTACAGCTTTCAAACAAATTATTTATTATACATAATACTAAAAGCGAAAATAAGTTAGGGTATTTCAAAACTGAATTATTAAAACCAATATCTCCACTATATTTTAACGACAAAGAGAGAACTACAGCGTTACTTTCATTATGTTCAATATTAAATGTTTTATTGCCAGAGGCCCAGCCTAATGAAAAAATTTATAAATCTTTCGAGAATTTTATAAACTCAATTGATCTTAAAAATTGGATAATTTTATATATTTTTTTTGAATTAAATCTTATTAAAGATCTTGGTTACGATCCAAATTTAAAAAAGTTTAGAGATGAAATCGAAGTTAATCAAATTAAAAAGATTAAAATAGATGACTTTGTTTATGAAATCCCTGAGTTTCTTATTTCAAATACTGTCGCAGAAGAAATTTCTAACGTATTAATAAAAAAATCTTTGTACTTTACAAGAAACGTCATTCAAAATAAATTTTTTATTCCAAATAATTTAAAATTTCCTCAATCAAGAATACTGTTAGAAAACTACTTTATTTAGAAGACTGAATATTTTTAGCAATTTCCATTGCAAAATAAGTAACAATTGCACAAGCGCCAGCTCTTTTTAAAGCCATAACGCTTTCAATCATTGATTCTTTATCTAAAATTTTATTTTTAATAGCAAATTTTATTGCACTATATTCACCGGATACTTGATAAGCAAAAACTGGAGTCTTAAAGTTCTCTTTAATCTTACTTATAATATCAAGATATATCATTCCTGGTTTTACCATCACCATGTCAGCTCCTTCTTTAAGATCAAGCCCCACTTCTCTGAATGATTCAAATGAATTTCTATAATCCATTTGATATGTTTTTTTATCTTTTTTTAATTTTGATTTACTACCGACTGCATCTCTAAATGGCCCATAAAAACTTGAAGCATATTTTACAGCATAAGATAGGATACTTACATCTGTAAATTTTTCTTTATCCAAAGCTTTTCTAATTAAACCAATTCTACCATCCATCATGTCTGAAGGTGCGATCACATCACAACCACATTTAGCTTGAAGAATTGCCTGCTTAACTAATATTTTTATAGTTTCATCGTTATCAATTTCATTATTTATAAATATTCCATCGTGTCCATGGGACGTGTATGGATCTAAAGCGACATCACACATTACTCCAATATCTGGAAATTTACTTTTTATTAATCTTAAACTTTTGCAAATTAAATTATTTGGATTTAAAGCCTCTGAACCCTGTTTGTTTTTTTTATTATTAGGTGTGTAAGGAAATAAAGCTACCATAGGTATTTTTAAATCTTTTACTTTTTTTAAAATTGATGGGAGTTTATCGACTGAATACCTCTTTACTTCAGGCATTGTTTTTATAGATTCTATTTTATTTTTACCCTCTCTTACAAAAATAGGTAAAATCAGATCATTAGGAGAAATATTATTCTCAGAAATAAGATTCCTTAACCATCTATATTTTCTTAATCTTCTAAGCCTAGTTTTTGGGTAAGAACCAATGATTTTCATTTAAATTCCTGATTATTTCTAGTTTAATGCGACAAATATATTATTATAATAAGTTACAGTGTAATCTAATAGGTATTATGAGCAATTTAAAACTAAATTCAATATTTAAAACTGTATGTATTGCCTCAGATCATGCAGGTTTTAATTTAAAAGAAGATATAAAAAATCATTTAGTAAACAAAAAAGTATCTATATTTGATATTGGTCCATATACTAATAAATCAGTAGATTATCCCGATTACGCAAAAAAACTAGGAAATAGGATTAAACAAAAAAAAAGCGATGTGGGTATACTAGTTTGCGGTTCAGGCACAGGAATGGCTATAAGTGCTAATAAAATCAAAAAAATTAGAGCAGCTGTTTGCTATAATTTAAATTCTACAAGATTGTCTAGACAGCATAATAATGCTAATATAATTGCATTAGGTGCAAGATTAACAAAAAAAAAATTATCTTTAAAATTAGTTGAGGCATTTTTAAAAACTAAATTTGAAGGTGGGAGACATTTAAGAAGGGTAAAAAAGATTTAGATATGTCGATAGCTGTAAAATTAAATAAATATTTAAATAGTTTTTTTAAATTAAATTTAAGAGACGCTGATAAAGAGCTATATAAATCAATAGAAGATGAATTTTCTAGACAACAAAATCATATTGAATTGATAGCATCTGAAAATATTGTTTCTAAAGCAGTTCTTGAAGCTCAAGGATCAGTTTTAACAAATAAATATGCTGAAGGATATCCAGGAAAAAGATATTATGGAGGTTGTGAACATGTTGATGTTTCTGAAAACTTAGCAATTGAAAGAGCAAAAAAATTATTTGATTGTAAATTTGCAAATGTTCAACCTCATTCAGGAGCTCAAGCAAACGGAGCAGTTTATTTAGCTTTATTAAAACCCGGCGATACCACTCTTGCGATGAGTTTAAATTCAGGAGGGCATTTAACTCATGGAGCTAAACCAGCTCAATCTGGAAAATGGTTTAATGCACTACATTATGAGGTAGACGAAAAAACCGGACTAATTGATTATGAGAGTGTTGAAAAAATTGCATTAGAAAAAAAACCAAAACTTATAATTGCGGGCGGAAGTGCATATTCTAGAATTATAGATTTTAAAAAGTTTAGAGAAATTTGTGATAAAGTTGGTGCATATTTTCTTGTAGACATGGCACATTTTTCAGGACTAGTGGCTGGGGGTGCTTATCCAAATCCTACTAAATATGCTGATGTAGTTACTTCTACTACTCATAAAGTTTTAAGAGGACCACGAGGAGGAATTATATTAACAAATAAAGAGGATTTAATTAAAAAATTTAACAGCGCTATATTTCCTGGTCTACAAGGAGGTCCACTGATGCATGTGATTGCTGCTAAGGCTGTATGCTTTAAAGAAGCTCTCTCGCAAGATTTTAAAGAATACACGAAAAATGTAATTAACAATGCAAAAGTGCTTTCTGAAAGATTAACAGAAAAAGGTTGTAAAATTTTTTCTGGAGGAACTGATACACATTTAATGTTAATAGACTTAAGATCTTTTGGTGTAACAGGTAAAGATGCCCAAGCTTCCTTAGGAAGAGCTAATATAACCTGCAATAAAAATGGCATACCTTTTGATAGTGAAAGCCCAATGATTACATCTGGAATTAGATTAGGTACACCCGCATGCACAACACGTGGATTTGGTGCTGAAGAATTTAAATTAGTGGGAGACTTAATTTTTAAAGTTATTGAAGGACTAAGTAAGAATAAAGAAAATAATTCTAAAATCGAAAATGAAGTTCAAAAAGAAATAATTAAACTATGCTCTTCTTTTCCTATATATAAAAGTTAAGATAATTATGCTTTGTCCTTTTTGTAGAGAAAAAGATACATCAGTAGTTGACTCTAGACCAACAGAAGACGGCACAGCAATACGAAGGAGAAGATTATGCGGCTGTGAAAGGAAAGAGAGATTTACGACTTTTGAACGGGTTCAATTTCAAGAATTAACAGTAATAAAAGGAAACGGCAAAAGAGAGCCTTTTGATAGAGATAAAATTTCAAAATCCATTAGAATAGCTACACGAAAAAGACCAATAGATTCTGAAACAATAGAAAAATTTATTTCAAAAATAGTTAGAAATCTTGAAGGATTAGGTGAAAGTGAGATACCTACACCAACCATAGGTAAATTTATTATGGAAGGTCTTTCTTCATTAGATAAAGTTGCCTATGTACGTTTTGCTTCTGTTTATAAGAACTTCAAAGAGGCAAAGGATTTTGAGGATTTTGTAGGCAATATTAATGAAAACAAGTCATAATTTTTTTTCAAATTTAGCATTTAATCTAGCTGAAAGACACATAGGAAAAACAGGGACTAATCCATCTGTTGGATGTGTCGTGGTAAAAAATAATTCAGTAATAAGCACAGGTATTACATCTATTAATGGTAGGCCGCATGCTGAATTTAACGCTTTAAATAAGAATATTAATTTTAAAAATTCTGAAATGTATTTAACTTTAGAACCTTGTACTCATTATGGAAAAACACCCCCATGTATAGATTTGATAAAAAGAAAAAAAATAAAACAAGTGTATTATTGCTATAATGATCCAGATCAAAGAACTTTTAAAAAAGCTAAAAAAATTTTAAAAAAAAAAATTAAAAAAATTAAAATTTCTTCTAAGAATTTAGATTTTTATAAAAGTTATTATTTAGATAAAATAAAAAAGAAATCGTTGATTGATGCAAAGATTGCATTTTCAAAAGATAACTTTACGATTAACCGAAAATCAAAATGGATTACTAATTTAAGATCACGAAAGGTTGCACATTTAATTAGATCAAAGTATGATTGTATTATTTCAACTTCTAAAACTATAAATAAAGATAACTCTCTTCTTAATTGTAGATTAGATGGGTTAAATAATTATAAACCAGATCTTATAATTATAGATAGAAATTTAAAGTTAAAAAAAAAACTCAAATTATTTAATATTATAGGTAGAAGAAAAACTTATATTGTAACAACTTCAAAAAATGCTAAAAAGATATCTTTTTTCAAAAACAAAAAAATAAAAATAATTCAACTTTCTAGCCTTAAATACAAAGAAGATTTTGAACACCTTTTTCAGATACTTTTTAATATTGGCAAAAGAAGATTGCTTATAGAGTCAGGTTTAATTTTTCTAAAAAAAATTATTAATTTTAAATTATTAAATCATCTTTATATTTTTAAATCAGACAAAAAATTGAAAAATGATGGACATAATAATATAAAAATTGCTGGTTTATTTAAATTATCAAATAGTAAAGAAATAAGAATTAATTTATATAACGAGAAACTTTACAAAATGAGAATCAAATAATGTTTAATGGAATTATATTTTACACAGGAATAATAAAATCAATTAAAAAAGAAAAAAAGAGTTACTTAATAAGCATAAAATCTAATTTAAAAGTAGTAAGCAAAGATATTGGATCTTCAATATGCTGTGATGGTGTTTGTCTTACGTTAAGTAAAATTAAATCTGGGTTAATTTTTTTTTATATTTCTAATGAAACTTTAAAACGTTCAACTTTTAGCAAAGTTAGAATAGGTCAAATTGTAAATTTAGAGAAATCTTTAGTATTTGGTCAAAAAATATCAGGTCATTATGTACAAGGACATGTAGATGCAGTGGCAAAAATTAAAAAAGTTAGTTTTATAGACAAGTCCTGGTTTTTAAGACTTAAACTACTTAATAATAATCTAAATAAATTTTTAGAGGAAAAAGCATCGATTACAATAAATGGTGTTTCTTTAACTATTTCAAAAGTAGCAAAGGATAATTTTGATTTAAATATTATCCCCCATACCCTTAGGTTAACTAATTTAAAAAATCTTAAAACAAACGATATTGTAAATGTAGAATTAGATATTTTTGGAAAATATATATATAAATATAATCATTAAAATGCCCAAAAATAAATTTTCACCAATTCCATCTATAATACGAGACGCTAAAAAAGGTAAGATGTTTATCTTGGTCGACGATAAAAATAGAGAAAATGAGGGTGACTTAGTTATTCCAGGATCTAAATGTAATTCTAAAATAATAAATTTTATGGCCAAACATGGAAGGGGTTTGATTTGTTTAGCATTATCAAAAAAGCAAATTGATAAATTAAAATTGCCATTAATGTCTCAAATTAATAAATCAAGAATGCAAACAGCATTCACAGTTTCTATTGAGGCAAAAAAAGGAATATCTACCGGGATTTCTGCCTTTGACAGAGCTAAAACAATTAAAGTTGCGATAAATCCGAACTCAAAAAAAAAAGATATTGTTTCCCCAGGGCATGTTTTCCCTTTAGTTTCTAGAAATGGAGGTGTTCTGGAAAGAGCAGGACACACAGAAGCCTCAATAGATATATCAAAATTGTCAAATCTAAATCCAAGTTCGGTCATTTGTGAGGTTATGAATGAGGATGGGAGAATGGCAAGACTAGATGATCTTATAAAATTTTCAAATAAACATAAAATTAAAATAGCATCAATTGCAGATTTAATTGCCTACAGATTAAAAACCGAAAGACTGGTTTATAAATATTTCTCAAAAAATCTAATTTTAAAAAAAAATCAAAAAATACAACTAGATATTTTTAGAAACAAACTTAATAATTACGAAAGTTTTGTATTAAAAAAAGGTAAATTTTCTAAGAATAAAGCTACACATGTTAGAGTTTTATCAAAAAGAACTAGTAGATCAAATTTATTAAAAAATGAAGAAATTAAAAAAAATATTAAAATTCTTTCTAAATATAAAACTTTTATTTTAATTATTATTAATAACGAAATGAATAAAAATGAAAATAAAAGTGAAACTAATCTAACTTTAAGATATTATGGGTTAGGCGCACAAATAATAAAAGATTTTAAGATTAAGAATATGATTTTACTTTCTCGAACAAGAAAAAAGATAATTGGTCTTGAAGGATTTGGATTAAAAATTAAAAAACAAGTAATTATAAAATGAAAAAAATATTAATTGTAAAAGCTAATTATTACAATAGGATATCAAATAAATTAGCACAACAATCAATAAATTTATTAAAAAATAAAACAAAAGTTAGTGTAATAGAAGTTCCAGGTGTTTTTGAAATACCTGTAGCTATTAGTAAATATTCTAACAAGTTTGACGGGTTTATCGCTTTAGGGTGCGTTATTAAAGGGCAAACACCTCATTTTGATTTAATATGTAAAGCAACTTTTAATGCTATAATGTCATTATCTATAACCTATAATAAACCTATTGGAAATGGCATTATTACTGCGTTAAATTCAAAACAAGCTTACGAAAGATGTGGGATTAAAAAATCCAAAAAACAAAATAAAGGATTTGAAGCTGCAAAAGCAGTTTTGTCTATTTTAAAAAATGGACCAAAAAAAGTTTAAAAATCCTTCTCCAAGAATTAAGATAATTCAAAAAATTTACAATTCTTTATTGAATCAAGATACAACAATAGAATTTCCAAAAAGCCAATATAAAAAGTTTATCAAAGATGTTGTAACTGGAACTTTAGAAAGGTCAGACTTAATTGAAGAAACAATTAACAATTTTTTAAAAAAAGACATTGACTTAAAGAAAACAGACAAATTACTTAAAATAATATTATTTGCCGCTGTTTTTGAGCTATTATTCAAACACAATAATCCTAAAAAAGTAATTATAAGTGAATATTTGTTAGCTTCTGAGTACTTTCTAGAAAAAGTTCAAATTGGTTATTTAAATGCAATTTTAGACAAATTAGCTAAAGAATTGAGAAAAGATGAGTAAATTTTACAAAATTAGATTAACTTTAACTTGCGTTTTTAATACTTTTTTGGCATTTATCCGATTATTATAATGACAAACTTTTTAGAACTCCTTTATTTAATATCGTTTACTGGAATACTAGCTGTAGCTTATAGCTATCTTCTTTCTGGTCAAATAATGTCTTCAAGTCCTGGTAATTCTAAAATGCAAGAAATTGCAGAAGCAATACAAATTGGAGCTAAAGCATATTTAAATAGACAGTATAAAACTATAGCAATAGTAGGTGTCATAGTTTTAGCAATTGTAACCTATTTTTTTAGTTACTTGGTTGGTTTGGGATATTTTATTGGAGCTTTTTTATCAGGCGTTGCAGGATATGTTGGTATGCTTATTTCAGTGCAGGCTAATGTAAGAACTGCTGAAGCCTCTAGGCAGAGTTTACAATCTGGTTTAACAATTGCTTTTAAATCTGGCGCAATCACTGGTTTATTGGTTGCTGGTCTAGCTTTATTAGCAATCACAATATATTATATTATATTAATCAATCTTAATGTTGATAGTAGAGAAATTATAAACGCTTTAGTCGCTCTTGGATTTGGAGCATCTTTAATCTCAATTTTTGCAAGACTTGGAGGTGGAATTTTTACGAAAGGTGCTGATGTTGGTGCTGATTTAGTTGGAAAAGTTGAAGCTGGAATTCCAGAAG
>ENA-OSEY01003143-OSEY01003143.1-marine-metagenome-genome-assembly--contig:-NODE-3143-length-10311-cov-4.215751_pt1 | contig 10311 bp, 10 predicted proteins | sample MGYA00248465_ERZ534230 | MGnify/ENA primary metagenome ERZ534230 (study PRJEB26409, sample SAMN06344110) | marine metagenome | isolation source: Sea water from surface | place: Atlantic Ocean:Southern... | reverse complement strand
CAAAATTTAAAAAAGCTGTTACTTACAAAGCAATTCAAGAAAGATTGAGAAAAAAAGCTTTAAAGTCTGGTGTAAACTTAATTGCTCCAGAAACAATTTTTTTATCTAAAGACACTAAGTTTGGTAAAAATGTAACCATTAACCCCTTTGTAGTTATCGGTAAAAAAGTAAGAATAGGTAACAACGTTGAAATTTTATCATTCAGTCATATTGAGGGTGCAAAAATTGAAAATAAAGTAACAATAGGACCTTACGCCAGAATTAGAGAAGGAACACACTTAATGCCAGGTGTTAAAATTGGAAATTTCGTAGAGACAAAAAAATCTAAAATTAATTCAAAATCAAAGGTCAATCATTTATCTTATATTGGCGATAGTGAGATTGGAAAAAATACTAATATTGGAGCTGGAACGATTACTTGTAATTATGATGGAGTTAAAAAAAATAAAACCATTATTTCTGATGATGTTTTTGTTGGATCAAATACATCTTTAGTCGCTCCAGTCAAAATTAAAAAAAAATCAATTATTGGTGCCGGCTCTGTAATCACAAGAGATGTGAAAGAAAACTCTTTGGCTTTGGAAAGGTCTGAACAAGAAGAAATAGAAAATTATAGGAGTAAAAAATAATGTGTGGGATAATAGGTATAGCCAGTAATAAAAAAGTTTCTACTAACATAGTAAATGCCCTGAAAAAATTAGAATACCGTGGTTACGACTCCGCAGGTCTTGCTACAATTGCAAATGGTGAAATCAATGAAAAAAAATGTTCTGGAAGAGTGGAAAAACTCGAAAAAATTTTATTTCAAAGTCCAAATGAAGGAAATTTAGGAATAGGACATGTAAGGTGGGCAACACATGGAGTTCCAAACAAAATTAATGCACATCCTCACTCAAGCGAGATAGTATCAGTGGTACACAATGGAATTATAGAGAATTCCGATCGACTGAAAAAAAGTTTTGAAAAATCTGGTACGATTTTTAAATCTCAAACAGATACTGAAGTAATAACAGTTCTTCTTACAGAAAAATTAAAAAAATTGGATCCCTTAAAAGCAGTATTTGAAACTATAGATATACTCAAAGGTAGTTTTGCTTTGGGTATAATATTTAAAAATCACAAAAACTTTGTCATCGGTGCCAGAAGAGGTAGTCCCTTAGCTGTTGGTTATTCAAATAATGAAAATTATTTAGGTTCAGATTCTTATGCTTTAAAGTCAATGACAAACAAAATTTCATATTTAGATGATGGAGATGTATGTGTTTTATCAAAAGATGAAGTTAAATTTTATAATCATAATAAAGATAAAATTAATAAAGAAATTTTTACACTTTCTGAGGACAAAGCATCAGTTAGCAAGGGAAATTATAAAAATTTTATGATAAAGGAAATCTTCGAACAACCTGTTACTGTCAAAACTTGTTTAAAAGAATATATTGATAAAATCAGAGAGGAAATAAATTTTTACAACCTTCCACTAGATCCAAAAGAAATAAATAAGATAGTGTTGATTGGATGTGGAACTGCCTTCCATTCTTGTTTAGTAGCTAAATATTGGTTTGAGGAATTTACATCTTTAAATATTGAAGTCGACATAGCCTCAGAATTTAGATACAGAAAAGTTAGATTTGATAAAAAAGCCCTTTATATTTTTGTATCACAATCTGGCGAAACTGCTGATACATATGCTGCTTTAGAACTGTGCAAAAGGCAAAATGTTAAAACTTGTTCAGTTATAAATGTTGTTGAAAGTTCAATAGCCAGAAACTCAGACTGTGTTTTACCAATTCATGCTGGACCGGAAATAGGAGTAGCTTCTACAAAAGCTTTTCTTGGTCAAATGTTGGTTTTATATTTACTCTCTTTAAAAATTTCTGAGGTCAGAAATGACATGCAAAATGTTGAATATAAAAAGAAAATTTCTGAATTAAAAAAATTACCCACACTAATTAGTGAAGCGTTAAAAGAAGAAGAAAAAATTCAATTAATTGCAAAAGATATTTATGAGTCTAAAGGCTCAATGTTTTTAGGAAGAGGTTCCTCATTTCCAATTGCACTAGAAGGTGCACTAAAATTAAAAGAACTCTCATATTTACATGCCGAAGGTTATCCTGCTGGAGAAATGAAACATGGTCCGTTAGCACTAATAGAAGATGGTTTACCAGTGGTAGTCATTGCACCAAAAGATAAATATTTTGAAAAGACTTTATCAAATATGCAAGAGGTTATAGCCAGAGGCGGCAAAGTGTTGTTATTAACTAATTCTGACGGAAAGGTAATAAGTGAAAATATAAGGTTTCAAATTAATTTACCAGACTCTGATTTAACTCTTACACCTTTTATGTTTACTATACCTCTCCAACTTCTTTCATATCACGTAGCTTTATTCAAAAAATGCGATATAGATAAGCCAAGAAACTTAGCCAAATCTGTTACAGTTGAATAAATTGTAATAATAATATAAATATCCACCAAGAGTTGAATATGAAAAAATGGACTTTAAATAGTTGGAAAAAATTTCCAGCAAAACATATACCGGTGTACCAAGATCAAAAGGAACTTGATTTGGTTTTAAGCAAAGTAAAAAAATATCCACCTTTAGTTTTTGCGGGTGAATCTCGATCACTTAAAAAAGCCCTAGGAGACGTTGTTCAAGGAAAAGCATTTTTATTACAAGGAGGAGATTGCGCTGAAAGTTTTGCAGAGTTCAATCCCGACAATATAAGAGATACATTTAAGATAATTTTACAAATGTCTTTAGTTTTAACAGCATCTGCATCTGTACCAGTCGTTAAAATTGGAAGGATTGCAGGACAATTTTCTAAACCACGAAGCGCACCGACAGAAAAAAGAGATGGAAAAGAATTACCTAGCTATTTAGGTGACAATATAAATGGGATGGAATTTACAGAAAAATCAAGACAACCTGATGCAAAAAGATTATTTAGAGCATATTCTCAATCAGCATCAACACTGAATTTATTGAGAGCCTTTTCCCAAGGAGGTTTTGCTGATTTGAGACAAGTTCATTTATGGAATTTAGGGTTTATTAAAGATAGAACAAAAGGCAAATACAAAGAAATAGAGGACAAAATAAGTGATGCTTTAGCTTTTATGGAAGCGTGTGGTATTAACTCGGATAACAATAGAAGATTAAGAACTGTAAATTTTTATACTTCACACGAAGCATTACATTTGCCATTCGAACAAGCAATGACAAGAGTTGATTCAACTACTGGAGAATATCATGATACCTCAGCTCACTTTGTATGGATTGGAGACAGAACAAGACAAGTAGATGGTGCGCATGTTGAATTTTGTAAAGGCATTAAAAACCCAATCGGTTTAAAGTGTGGACCAACTTTGAAAGCAGACGAACTGATTAAACTTTGTAATATTTTAAATCCTAATAACGAACCTGGTAGAATGACATTAATATCAAGATTTGGTGCTGACAATGTTGAAAAATATTTACCCAAACTAATTAAGTCAGTAAAAAAAGAGGGATTGAATGTTGTTTGGTCTTGCGATCCAATGCATGGCAATACAATAAAGGCAGCAACCGGTTTTAAAACAAGAACTTTCGACAGCGTTGTAAAAGAAGTTAAGAACTTCTTTGCCGTTAGTCAATCTGAGGGTAGTTACGCAGGTGGCCTTCATATAGAAATGACAGGTCAAGATGTGACAGAATGTACTGGTGGAGCGCAAAAAATATCTGAAAAAGATTTATCTAACAGATATAGAACTCATTGTGATCCAAGATTGAATGCTGACCAAGCTTTAGAACTAGCTTTCTTAATTTCAGAGGAAATTAAGAAAAATTCAAAAATTTCAAATAAAATTATTCAAGCCGCGTCTTAATAATTATTGTAATTATTAAGACCTGACCTTAAAAGAGAGGTAGGTACTAATTATGGATGTAAAAAAAAGAGCAGATATAATAACGAAATGGATCAATAACTATTGTGACGAGTCGTCTTATAAACCAAAAGCACTTGTTATTGGCATTTCAGGAGGTATCGATTCTTCTGTAGTTAGTGCTTTATGTGCAAGTACTGGACGCAAAACGATTGTGTTAACAATGCCAATTAAGCAAATAAAGTCTCAGCACGACCTAAGCCTTACACATGCCAAATGGTTGAAAGATAAATATAAAAATGTAGAACACCATTTGATCGAAATGGATAAAATTTTCAACTCTTTCTCACAGGTTTTGAATAATTTCGATAATGAGCATGGTTATGCAAATTCAAGAGCAAGGCTGAGAATGGCTACTTTATATCAAGTGGCTGCAGCTAATTCAGGATTAGTTGTGGGTACCGGAAATAAAGTCGAAGATTTTGGTGTTGGTTTCTATACTAAATATGGTGATGGAGGAGTAGATATTTCTCCAATTGCTGATTGTACAAAAACTCAAGTTTGGGAACTTGGAAAATTCCTAGGTGTATCTGAAAAAATTATTAACTCAGAACCCACAGATGGACTATGGAATGATGGCAGAAATGATGTACAACAGCTTGGTATGACTTATGAGCAACTTGAAAAAGCAATGATCAATAAAAATGACCAAAATTACAAAAAATATTTAGAGATAAGAAAGAAAAATTTACACAAAATGAATCCAATACCGGTATGTACATTTAATGAAGAATAATCAGCTTAACTTATCAAATACTATAACAGGCAAAAGAGAAACGTTTGTACCAATTAATCCAAAAAAAATTGGAATGTATGTTTGTGGCCCCACTGTTTATGATTTTCCACATGTAGGTAATGCAAGACCTTTAGTCGTATTCGATGTTTTGTATAGAGTTTTATCTAAAATCTTTGGAAAAACTAATGTCACTTACGTCAGAAATATAACTGATATAGACGACAAAATTATAGAAAGTTCAAAAAATAAAAAAATATCAATAGAAGAACTTACTAAAACAATTACAAAAAGTTTTCATGATGATTGTAAATATTTAAATTGTTTAAAACCAACTTCAGAACCAAAAGCTACAGAACATATTAAAGGCATGATAACTATGACTGAAAATCTCTTAAAAAATAATCATGCATATGAGAAAGATAATCATGTATATTTTTCAATAAACTCTTTTAAAAATTATGGGAAGTTATCGAAAAAAGATCCTCAAGAATTAGTTGCGGGCGCAAGAGTAGAAATTTCTAAATTAAAAAAACATCCTCTTGATTTTGTTCTTTGGAAACCTTCATCTGAAGAAGATCCAGGTTGGGAGTCACCTTGGGGCAGAGGAAGGCCTGGGTGGCATCTTGAATGTTCAGTTATGAGTGAAAAATTTCTTGGTAAAAATTTTGATATACATGGAGGAGGATTAGATCTTATTTTCCCACATCATGAAAATGAGATTGCACAATCATGTTGTGCAAATAAAGTTGATAAATTCGCAAACTATTGGTTACATAATGGTTATGTTACCTTTAATAAAGAAAAAATGTCAAAATCTTTAGGTAATATTGTTACAATTGAAAAAATGAGAAAAACAATTAATGGGCAGGTTATCCGGTTAGCTTTGTTGAGTTCTCACTACAAACAACCCTTAGATTGGAATGAAAATTTAATTAAGGAAAGTCAGAATACATTAGACAAGTGGTATACACAATTTGAAAACACTGAAGAAGGTGTTTTAAATCAAGATTTATTAAAACCGCTTTTAGAAGATATCAATACCCCAGGTTATATAGCAAAATTACATTCGTTATATGACAAAGCATCAAAAGGGGACATGTCTGCAAAAAAACTTTTCCTTACTGGATGCAAACTTATTGGGTTATTAGAAGAAGACATAGAAATATGGAATAAATTTAAAAAAACAAGATCAAAAATTGATGAAAAAACTATACAAAGTAAAATTAATGACAGGGAAGATGCTAGAAATAAAGGTGATTATAAATTAGCAGATAGTATTAGAAAAGAACTTGAAAATAGTGGGATTATTATTGAGGACAAAGATAACAAAACAACTTGGAAATATAAATGACCAAAGAAAAAATATATATTTTCGACACTACATTAAGAGATGGAGCTCAAACCGAGGGCGTTAATTTTTCTATTGATGATAAAAATAAAATAGCCAAAGCACTTGCTGAACTTGGGGTAGATTATTTAGAGGGTGGATGGCCTGGAGCCAATACACTTGATACCACTTTTTTTAACAAACCTCCAAAGTTGGGAAAAACTGTTCTTACAGCTTTTGGTATGACAAAGAAAAGTGGTAGGAGCGCTCAAAATGATCCTGGATTATCTGCTATTTTAAATTCAAATACACCAGCTGTATGTTTAGTTGGTAAGTCATGGGATTTTCATGTTGAAAAAGCTTTAGGAATAACAAATGAAGAAAATCTACAAAATATCAAAGAGTCATCAAAAATTTTCATAAAAAATAAAAAAGAATTTATGTTCGACGCTGAACATTTTTTTGATGGTTATAAAAACAATCCTAAATATGCATTAAATTGTATTAAAACTGCATTTGACGAAGGAGCGAGATGGATTGTTCTTTGTGATACAAATGGAGGAACCCTTCCACATGAAGTTGGAGAAATAGTTTTAAAAGTTTCAAAAAGTATTCCAGGAAAAAATTTAGGAATACATGCTCATAATGATACAGAAAATGCTGTAGCTAATTCATTGATAGCAGTTTTATCAGGTGCTCGTCAAATTCAAGGAACAATTAATGGATTAGGAGAAAGATGCGGTAATGCAAATTTAATTTCTGTAATTCCATCACTAGTTTTAAAGGAAAGTTTTGCAAAAAATTTTGAAATAGGTATTTCTAAAGACAAAATGAAAAAATTAACAGAATGCTCAAGATTATTAGATGAAATTCTAAATAGAAAATCTAACAGACACTCTGCTTATGTAGGAGCATCAGCCTTTGCACACAAAGGAGGTCTACATGTTTCTGCTGTAACAAAAGATCCAAAAACTTACGAACATATAGACCCTAATTTAGTAGGGAACTTTAGAAATATTGTTGTTTCAGATCAATCTGGTAAATCAAACATTATGTCTAGATTAGCAAAGTATGGGATCAAAATAGATAAAAAAGACCCAAAGATACAAAATTTATTAGACGAGGTGAAAGACAGAGAATTTGCAGGTTATTCCTATGATGGTGCTGATGCATCATTTGAGTTATTAGCGAGACGCTTGTTAGGCGAAATACCCAAATATTTAACTATTTCAAAATACGATGTTTCAGTGAAGAGAGACTCAAAAGATAAAATCAATTCTTTTGCTAAGGCACATATTATGGTCGATGGAAAAGAAATTATTTGTGAGGGTTCAGGTAACGGACCAGTCAATGCTTTAGATAATGCAATAAGGTCTAATGTAGACAAAGTTGGAAAATATTCTAAATATTTAAAAGATTTAAAACTAGTTGATTATAAAGTTAGAATATTAAATACAGGTACTAACGCAACGACACGTGTTTCAATAGAAAGCACAGATAAAGATGGAAAGAATTGGTTCACTATAGGTGTATCTCCAAATATTATAGATGCCTCATTTAAAGCTTTAATTGATAGTTTAGATTACAAATTATATAAAGAAAAAGCACCAGCTAATGATTAATAAAACTGGTTTTGTTTTGGTAAAACCACAGTTACCAGAAAATATTGGATTTTCTGCTAGATGTTTGAAAAATTTTGGTTTTTCCTCTTTAGATTTAGTAAATCCAAAAGAAAGTTGGCCAAACAAAAGAGCAATCGCAACATCTGTCGGCGCTAAGGATATTCTTAAAAAAACCAAAGTGTTTTCAAGCGTTGAAAAAGCAATAAATAAATATGATGTTGTTTATGCATCTTCTGCAAGAAAAAGAGATATTAATAAAAAACATCTTTCCTTTAACGAATTTATAAAAAGTATTAAAAAAAACAAAAATAAAAAAATTGGTATCATTTTTGGGCCTGAAGCATCTGGGTTATCAAACGAGGATATAGTAAATTGTAACTATATTTTTAAAATTCCTGTAAATAAAAAGTTTGAGTCAATTAATTTATCGCATAGTTTGATTATAGTCTGCTACGAAATATTCCGAAGTATTAAAACTAGTTACTTTAATAAAGGCAAAGAATTAAATAATATTATTAATAAAAAAAAACTTAATAACCTTATGCATTTTGTGGAGAATCGTTTAGAAAAAAAAGGTTTTTTTCAACCCCCTGAAAAGAGAAAAACTATGCTTATCAATCTTCGCAATATTTTTGGTAGAACTGATTTGAGCTATAAAGAATTAAGGATTTTATCCAGTATTTTCAGCAAACTTTAAGAATAATTGACAAATAGCACATAAAGACTATAAACAATTTTTTTATGACAAAAAGAATAAGAGCAAAACACAAAGTAGATAGAAGACTTAAAGTTAACTTATGGGGAAAACCCAAGAGCCCATTTAATACTCGAAATTATCCACCTGGTCAGCATGGCCAAAGTAAAAAAGGAAAACCTACTGATTATGGTGTTCAATTACATGCCAAAAGTGAATTAGATCGAATGAATTTTCTTCAAATTCTGCCTCCTCAACTGTCAGGTTCCTGATATTGTCGATTGAATACTTTTTTAACGACAGATCGTATAAGCTCTTTGTTGGTTCAATACCATATGAAATAAAACCAGCTGATGTATAAATATCATTAATTGCACCATCGCCAGAGCCAATATTTAGAAATCTTGGGGCAGATGGGGTCAGTTTTAATTTATCATAATATCGTTTTGCTTCAGCTCGAATCTTTTCTTGATTAAGTTTCTTTGTTGCAACGTATTCATTGCCAAATGTATCATACATGGTATTAAGAAATGATTGAGTTCGAATAGGGTTAGTAAATAGTAATTTACATTCTGTACATCTCACTACTTGAGGGTGAGAATCACAACCGGTTCCAAATTTCCCAAAATTTTCTAACTTTTTATTATCGCATAGTAAACATTTATAAAACACATTGTACTCTACTTCTGATGGCTCTGGTTGCTTAACTCGATTCATATTATTGTCAGTTTACAGCTATATAAATTTTGTTCATAGTTACTAATATTCACCAAAGTAGGTTAATATTTTAAAAAATATAAAATGATTTAAAATATGTATTAACAGTATCTTTGACTCATTCAAGAGCATTGAATCAGATCTAGAATGAATGTAGATAACCACTTTGGCATGGTTCATGATCAAGTAGTACTATCTTTTTTATCATTTTAAAAATCTATAAAATATGTTTGCAATGATTGATAAAATTATGCTCAGTAATAGCATGCTACCAATGGGGGCATAAATTCGTTTTGAATCGTTTTCATAATAAAAATCAAGAGGCATATTCCCAAACCATTTTAATTTATTTCCAATCAGCAGGATTATGATTCCTGTTAAGAAGATTACAAAACCTGACATGATTAAGACTTTTCCGATTTGAGGCATAAACTAATCTAGCTATCAAAATATAAACAAAAAACCAACCAAATAAATTACTACAGCATGATCATGCTTTAATGGCTCTTACTATCAACGCTTTTAATCTATAAAGCCGTATAAAAACTAAAATATCAGATATATGTATTAAATTGCCACAAGATAAAGGAGGATCCAAAAATGGGTATAGTAGAAAAAGTAAAAAAAATTGACAAAATGTTATCTAAATATTTTGTGCCATTTAGTATAGTATTATTTGCTTTTGTTTTTGGGTGGACATATACCGGTGGAGAAACAATCTTCTCGTCATTATTGCAAGATATTAGCATCTTTTTTATTCTTATTAACCAGGGTGTTATCATTAGCTATTTAACCTGGTATAAAGACTAACTATAAAGGTATGTAAAATGATGATAATTTCTAATTTGGGGAAAATACTCCTTGCGTTTTTATTTGTTAGCTTTGGTCTTTCACATTCACTAGAAAGAGAAGCAATGAATTCCATTGGATGGACAGGTGATAATTTTTTGGAGCAGTTTCCTCATGATATACCAATAGACGAAATGAATGAAAAAGAACGCGTAGAATACAATCGCTGGTTACCATTGTTAATTGGATTTCTCAATGGAAGTTTTTACTCAATTAACCAAGCAGTTATTAATTCTAAATCTGATTCGGATGAGTTTGAGGAATATGATTTATTAACACCTGTGAGACATTTAACAATAGATAAAAAATTCGAAATATTAAAAAAATGGTGTGAGAGAAACCCTAATAAAACACATCTATCTATCGAATATGTTATGTTTGTAGCTTTCAACGAATTCAATTAATTTTTGCGTAAATAACCATAAAACAGAACTTAGGAGCAAAACAG
>ENA-OSEY01003140-OSEY01003140.1-marine-metagenome-genome-assembly--contig:-NODE-3140-length-10318-cov-1.520945_pt1 | contig 10318 bp, 8 predicted proteins | sample MGYA00248465_ERZ534230 | MGnify/ENA primary metagenome ERZ534230 (study PRJEB26409, sample SAMN06344110) | marine metagenome | isolation source: Sea water from surface | place: Atlantic Ocean:Southern... | reverse complement strand
TGAGCACCGGGTACAGAGCGAGCCCTTTGCGTGTCAGCCGATACTCGTAGCGCGTGGGGCGATCCATATAGGCGACACGGGTCAGCACGCCTTCATCGACCAACTTGCGCAAGCGCTCAGCCAGCCGGTGCCGGGTCACACCCAGACTGCGCTGAAATTCATCAAACCGACGGGTGCCACGAAAAGCATCCCTGACAATCAGGAGCGTCCATCGCTCGCCCAGTACTGACAACGCACGGGCAACCGAGCACGCCTGCTGGTCGATTTCTTCCCATTTCATAGCGGGAGAGTGCGCTGAGGCGTCCCCAAACGCAAGCGCGGGCACCGAAGCGCCCGCGCAGTATCACCCCACTGACTCACATCAGCCGAACTGATTCATAGTGTTATCGTCTCCCGCGGCTTTCAGCGCAGCATCCCCCGAGAAGTATTCTTTATGGTCGTCGCCCATGTCGGACCCCGCCATGTTTTGGTGTTTCACGCAGGCAATACCCTGCCGGATTTCCTTGCGCTGCACGCCGGCCACGTAACCGAGCATCCCCGCATCGCCGAAATACTCCTTGGCCAAGTTGTCGGTAGACAGCGCAGCCGTGTGGTAGGTCGGCAAGGTGATCAGGTGATGGAAAATGCCGGCTTCCCGCGAGGCGTCGCGCTGGAAGGACTGGATTCGGGCATCCGCCTCGAGCGCCAGATCTGTCTCATCGTAGCTGGCGTCCATCAGTGCGTCACGGTCATATGCCGATACGTCCTGACCCGCCTCGGACCAGGCATCAAAAACCTGCTGCCGAAAGCTGAGCGTCCAGTTGAAGGACGGGCTGTTGTTATAAACCAGCTTGGCGTCCGGCACCACATCTCGAATGCGGTTAACCATGGCAGCAATCTGCCCGACGTGGGGCTTCTCGGTCTCGATCCAGAGGAGGTCGGCTCCATTTTGCAAGGAGGTAATGCAGTCCAAGACTACCCGGTCCTCGCCAGATCCCTTGCGGAACTGAAAGAGGCCAGAGGCCAACCGCGCAGGCTTCAGTAACTTGCCATTGGCCTTGACCACGACATCGCCATTGGCGATGTCATCGGCACTTTCAATGTAGTCGCCGTCGAGGAATCCGTTATAGAGGTCACCTAGGTCACCCGGCTTCTGTGTGACCGCGATCTGCTTGGTGAGACCTGCGCCGAGGGAGTCAGTTCTAGCTACGATGATGCCGTCTTCAACACCCAGCTCCAGAAACGCATAGCGGATCGCGCGAATCTTGGCGATGAAATCGGCGTGTGGGACCGTGACCTTGCCATCTTGGTGTCCACACTGCTTCTCGTCTGACACCTGATTTTCAATCTGAATGGCGCAGGCACCCGCCTCGATCATGCGACGAGCGAGCAAGTAGGTGGCCTCTTCGTTACCAAATCCAGCGTCAATGTCAGCGATGATCGGCACGACATGGGTCTGAAACTGATCAATCTGATTGGTGATGCTCTGCACCTCGACCTCGTTGCCGGCCTCCCGCGCCGTATCGAGGGCGCGGAACAGGCCGCCAAGTTCGCGGGCATCGGCCTGACGCAGGAAGGTGTAGAGCTCTTCGATCAGGGACGGCACCGACGTCTTCTCATGCATCGACTGGTCGGGGAGCGGACCAAACTCGGACCGCAGCGCGGCAATCATCCAACCCGAAAGATACAGATAACGCTTGTCAGTGTTACCAAAGTGTTTCTTGATAGAGATGAGCTTTTGCTGGCCAATAAAGCCATGCCAACATCCAAGAGACTGGGTGTACTGGCCAGGATCCCGGTCGTAGTCCGCCATGTCCTTGCGCATGATTGCAGCGGTGTAACGGGCAATATCCAAGCCAGTTTTATACCGGTTCTGCAGGCGCATGCGCGCTGCGTATTCCGGACTGATGTCGGACCAGTTGCTGGATTGCCCGCAACTGGCTTCCATGGCCTTGATGGCCTCTGCATACGTGGACATGATCTGTCTCCCGGGGTTGCTCACCACTGACACAGCGGCGTTAGGAGCCCGAAGTCTAGGCGCCGCCCTGATATTTTCAAACAAAATACATCCCATATTTGCCATTCATACAGAAAATGTGAAATCTTGCCGCGCCGAGCCTCCCTTTAAGTCTTAACGTTTTCCCCCTAGACTCCGCCCCTTGCCGGCGCGTGAGCGTCCCGAGTTTGCCTGTCAGGAGAAGACAGCATGAGTCACCCACTGGTCAGCATCATCATGGGATCCCAATCCGATTGGGCCACCATGCGGGCAGCAACGACCGTTCTCACAGAACTGAATGTTGCCCATGAGTCCCAGGTTGTCTCAGCACACCGCACACCCACCCGCTTGGTCGAATTTGCAGAGGGCGCCGCAGATCGCGGTATCAAGGTGATTATTGCCGGTGCGGGGGGCGCAGCGCATCTGGCCGGTATGGCGGCTTCCATGACGCATCTGCCCGTCATCGCCGTGCCCGTTTCCAGTCAACAGTTAAATGGCTTGGACAGTTTGCTCTCCATGGTACAGATGCCGAGAGGTGTGGCGGTTGCCTGTCAGGCGATTGGTGAAGCCGGCGCCTACAATGCGGGGCTGATGGCTGCCCAGATATTGGCGACTTCAGACCCCGAGTTATCGACAGCGGTGCAACACTGGCGGGCGCAACAAACCGCTAACGTCCCCCACGCCGTCGACTGATGCGGATCGCGATCGCGGGCTGCGGCCAATTGGCCAGAATGCTGGCCCTCGCGGGCTGGGAGATGGGACATCACTTCTCCTTCATCGCGGACCTGGGAGAAGGCACAGACTGCGTGGCCGGATTGGGTGAAGTGGTGGTGTGGGACGAAGAAATCCCCTTCGCTATGCTCTTCGAGGCATTGGGGTCACCTGACGTGGTCACAGTTGAAAAGGAGCACGTGAATGTAAACCTGATCGAGGGGCTGGCTGAGTACTGTCGGGTTGCACCGAGCCCTGGCGCGATCCGCGTTTGCCAGCACCGCGGTAGAGAGAAGACCCTGCTCCAGTCGCTGGGCATCGACACCGCACCCTTCCAGGTGGTGGAAGACGCACCATCACTGATTGCCGCGGTGGAGTCGGTGGGCTACCCGGCCTTCGTCAAATCCTGTGAGCTGGGCTACGACGGCCAAAACCAATGGTTGCTGCGCGACACCGCAGCGCTGGATGCCCTTGCTGATCAGATGGATGCGCTGCCTCCCCTGGTGGTCGAGGGGGCCGTTCACTTCGATCGTGAACTGTCGCTGATTGCGGCCCGTTCGCTGAGCGGCGAGATTGCGCTGTATCCGCTGGCTGAAAATCGACATCGAGAGGGAATCCTGCTCACTTCTGAGGTGCCCGCCGACAACGTGCAGGCGGCAACGATCTCGCAAGCCACTGAGATCGCTCATACTCTGCTGGAGCATTGGTCCTACGTGGGTGTGCTCTCCATCGAAATGTTTGATGAGGGCGGAAAGCTACGCGTCAACGAGCTCGCTCCCCGGGTACACAACAGCGGTCACTGGTCTCAGAACGCGGGCGTGACATCGCAGTTCACCAACCACATCCGCGCTATTACCGACACCCGTCCCGGCGCCACCGCCCCGGGCCAGTTCGCTGGCATGGTCAATCTGCTCGGGCGAGCACCCGCTGATGAACTGCTCGAGGCGGCGGACGTGAGTTTGCACTGGTACAACAAATCCATTCGCAGTCGCCGCAAGGTCGGCCATCTGAACATCCAGTCGGCAGATCGTCAGCAGTTGCAAAAACGATTGGTCGAGCTGGAGTCTGCGCTCTATCCCGACGGGGAGCCTCTCTAAACAGCGCTGGCCAATCAGCTCAGCGGCTATCAGATTGGTGTCCGTTGCTGATGGTCGGAGCTGACAGCGAAACACTGGCGGGATTAGGGGTCTCGCTTCTTTTGACGCGCCTTCTTTTCTAGCTTCTTGATGTGGCTCATCATGCGCCGCCGGCGCTGTACCTGTCGCTCGGTTAATTTGTTGCGTTTACCCGCATAGGGATTATCACCAGAGCGAAGCTCAATACGGATAGGTGTACCGTGTAGGGCCAACTCTCGGCGAAAGGTCTTTTCCAAGTAGCGCTGGTAACTCGCCGGCAGCGCCTCGGTCTGGGTACCGTGCACCACGACCACCGGAGGATTCTGCCCGCCCGCGTGGGCATAACGAAGTTTGACCCGGCGGCCGCTCACCATAGGTGGTGGGTGGGTCGCCACCGCGTCTTCCAGAATGCGTGTGAGTCGGGGCGTACTCAAGGCTCGCGTCGCGGCCTCGTGAGCCGCGTGAATCGAGCCGTAAAGCTTGCCCACGCCCGACCCGTGCAAGGCTGAGATAAAGTGAATGTCCGCGTAGTCAATAAATTGCAGGCGCCGTCGCAATTCTGAGCGGATCCAGTCCCGCTCGTCGGCCTCGATCCCATCCCACTTGTTCAGCGCAATAACCAGTGCGCGGCCAGCATCAATGCACTGCCCCAATAGGTGCAGGTCCTGCTCCACAATCCCTTCATGGGCGTCAAGGGTCAGGATAACCACCTGTGCGTCGGCGATTGCCTTGAGGGTTTTGACAATCGAGAATTTCTCTACCGCCTCGCGGACGTTTTTGCGTTTGCGCACACCGGCGGTATCGATCAGCGTGTAGCGTTGGCCCCGGCGCTCGTAGTCAATGTAGACGCTATCGCGGGTCGTGCCCGGTTGGTCGAAGACCACCACCCGCTCTTCCCCGAGCAGGCGATTCACCAGCGTCGACTTACCCACGTTCGGGCGCCCGACGATCGCTACACGAATACCACCGCTGGCTGCGTCCGACTCCTCGGGTGACGTGCTGTCGATCCACGGCGAGAGAACCGAGCTGATCAGCTTTCTTACGCCACGATTGTGCGAAGCGGCAATGGGATGGATCAGATCAACGCCCAATTGATAGAAGTCGCTGGCGGCAATGTCCTCTCCTACTCCGTCGATCTTGTTGACCACTAGATGAAAAGGCTTGCCTGTTGTCCGGAGGTGAGTGACCAAAGATTCATCACCCGCTTGCAAGCCTGCGCGACCATCAACAAGCAACAGCACAACGTCCGCTTCGGCAATGGCGGCCATTGACTGGCTCGCCATGGCCGCATCGATACCAGCTTCCTCGCCAGTGATGCCACCAGTATCGATGACAATGAACCCGGTATCCTCGATGCGCCCCTGTCCGTACTGCCGGTCCCGCGTGAGCCCGGAGAGGTCGGCGACCAGCGCATCCCGGCTGCGGGTTAGCTGGTTAAAGAGGGTGGATTTGCCAACGTTGGGGCGGCCCACCAGAGCGAGCACAGGGAGCACGGCGTCAGTTTCGCGTTTCGACGTCGTAGGCTTTTAGCGTACCGTCGTTGGTGTAGACGAACAGACGGTTACCCCGCACCAGCATATCTGCCCGCGCACCGCTAGAATCGACTTTGGTTCTCCCGACAATGTCTCCATCCACCTGGGACAGCAGATGGAGATACCCTTCGAAGTCTACGACCGCGACGTAGCTACTGACCGGGGTCGGTCGGGACAGGTCTCTAAAGCCCAGATCAATGTTCTGCCAGCGGACGCCCTGCCCATTGCGCAGGAAAGCGCTGACGGTGCCGTCATCATCAGCAACGTAGACATTGCCAAACCCGACACCGACACCGGATACCGACGAGACATTGCGCTGCCAAATCCGGCGCCCTGAGCGAATATCGATAGCAACGAGCCGGCCCTGATAGCTCGCGGCGAATAACTCGGTGCCCTGAAGCGCCATGGTGCCGTCGATATCGACGATCCGCTCGATCTCGGAGCGACCCTGCGGGATGGCAACGCGCGCCTCCCAGGCAACGTTGCCGGAACGCAGGTTCACCGCCACAACCTTACCGTCCGCGAAGCCCGCAATGGCATTATCGCCAAGAATCATGGGCGTACCGGTGCCGCGTAGCGTCAACACGGGCACATCGCTGGTATAGGTCCAGCGCACTTCACCGGTTTCGTAGTCAAAACCCATCAACTTGCCGTCATAGGTTTGAGCCACCACATAGCGGCCGTCACCCTGTGGCGCCGACAGCACCTCACCCGACACCACAGTGCGCCAGATCTCCTCGCCGCTATCGGCTGACAGGCGCATGACCAGGCCTTCGGAGGCACCGACAAAGATGGAGTCCCGGTGGTGCCCTACACCGCCAGACAATGCCAAATCGAGATTACTTTTCCAGCGCACTCGGCCCGTCCCGGCATCGACCGAGGCGAGCTTGCCCTCGGAGGAGGCGACATAAATGCTGTCGTTCACGAGGATGGGGTTGATTTTGTAGAGGCCGTCGCCCTGACCATCACCGACTCCGCGGGACCAGCGGCTCTTGAGTTTGACCTGCTCGTCGATTTTCTGCAGTTCAACGGGTTCACGCGGATCGAAATCATCGTCGCTGAACCATCCCGTAATCGTGCTACAGCCTGCACTGAGCGCAAAGCTCATCAACAGTGCTGTGCGCAGGAGCAGCTTCATCAGCTTGCATCCTCGTCGACATCGGCCTCGGGTGCCGGCAAACGCGTTTCGAGCGTGCGCACCTTGTTATCGAGTACGACGCTGTATTGACCCAGCTCGGTGGCCAGATCGCGGCCCTCGCGATACGCCGTCAACGCGTCATCCGTGCGGCCCGCCGCCAAGTGGATATCGCCCTCTGCCTGCGCATACGCCACCGGATAGGCATCGCTCCTTTGGGAGAGTATCGCCAGCGCCTCGATTTCCTGACCCTCGGCTGCGATCACGCGCGCCAAACGAAGCTGAATGAGTTGCCCGATATCAGAGCGGGTGTCGCCGGCGGCGAGCGCCCATCGCAGGGCCGACTCCGCGGCAGCCAGATCACCGGCCTCAACGGCCACGCGAGCTTCCAGCATGGCGCCGAATCGCGCATAGGTGGACCCACTGTGGCTTTCTTTTAATTGCGCGGCCAAGGCTGCCAGTTGCTCGGGATCATCCCCCTCGAGCTGGATGGCGAGCATGCTGGCATAGAGATCCGAGGCGGCCTCGGCTTTGGAGACAGTGAAACCCTGATATTGCTGCCAGCCTACTGTTCCCAGCACGGCCATCACCACCGCGGCGATGATGCCTTTGCCGTTCTCGTCCCACCACCGTTTGAGGGCCTCGAGATCCGCTTCATCCTGCATATGATCTGCCACGCGTGACTCCTTTTATCAGGCGCTTTGTGCTGCCGCGAGATAGCTGGCCAGAAATGATTCCAGCTCGGCATCCGCTATGGTCTGTTGCTCGGCTTCTGCCCGCAAGGGCTTGAGCGTCACCTGGTTGTTTGCCACCTCAGCGTCACCATAAACCAGCGCCCAGGCAGCGCCACTTTTATCGGCACGCTTGAACTGGCTCTTGAAGCTGCCACCACCGAGGTGCTGCACCACATCAAGATCGGGGAACTGCCGACGCAAGGCATCCAACCTCGGCAGACTGTGTCGGTAGGCAGTGTCGTCTGCCGTGACCACGTACAGGTCCGCCGGGGCCGAGACTGTAATATCCAACGCCTGCATGAGCAAGATCAGTCGCTCGAGACCCACGGCGAAGCCGGCCGCAGGCGTCTCTTTACCGCCAAAGGTGGATACCAGCGTGTCGTAACGCCCCCCGCCGCATACCGTGCTCTGCGCCCCGAGATGCTCAGTGGTCCACTCAAATACCGTTTTGTTGTAGTAATCGAGACCGCGCACCAGCCTGGGGTTGACCACATAGGGGATACCGAGCGCGTCGAGCTGGCTGAGTAATTCGGCAAATTCAGCCTGGGTCTCGGCATCGAGGTAGTCTGAGAGCACCGGCGCCGAATCGAGTACCGCCTGTGTGTCTGGACTCTTGCTGTCGAGAATGCGGAGCGGGTTGGTCTCCAACCGGCGCTGGCTGTCTTCATCCAGGCTGTCTCGGTGTTCACCGAGGTAACCCACTAGCGCCTCCCGGTAGCGCGCACGATCCGCTGCGGAACCAATGCTGTTGATCTCCAACTGCAGGGCGGCGTCCACGCTGAGTCGTCGCCAAAGCTGACGACTCAGCGCGATCAACTCGGCGTCCTGGTCGGGTGTTGCCACGCCAAAGGCTTCAACACCCAGCTGATGAAACTGGCGCTGGCGGCCTTTTTGGGGCCGTTCGTAGCGAAACATCGGCCCCATGTACCACAGGCGTTGAGGCGTTACCGCGAGATTGTGCTGCACCACCGCCCTCACGCACCCCGCCGTGCCCTCCGGGCGCAGCGTCATACTGTCGTCATTGCGATCCGCGAAGCTGTACATCTCTTTTTCGACGATATCGGTGACCTCGCCGATGGAGCGGGCGAACAGATCCGTCGGCTCGATAATGGGCAAGCGGATCTCTGAATAGCCATAGCTCGACAATACCTCAAGGGCGGCCGTCTCCATCGACTGCCACAGCGGGGTGTCCTCGGGCAGGATATCGACCATCCCGCGTATCGCTCGGAAAGTTGTCATGATGCGAAGGTCAGTGTGTGCTGGAGATGATGTTGGCTTCCCGCTCTGAGCGCGCGACTTCGAGGGCCTGAGCGCGGTCGCGAATTACCGATTCCAGATGATCAACAAAGTCCTGGTTGCTGACTTTGTGGTCGGGCTCTCCAGAGATATAGATCAGATTGTTGGGTGTGGCGCCCGTCAAGCCAACATCCGCTTCCCGTGCTTCACCCGGCCCGTTCACGATGCAACCGATCACCGCCACATCCATAGGCGTGCGGACATCTTCAAGACGATTCTCGAGCTCGTTCATGGTGCTGATAACGTCGAAGTTCTGGCGCGAGCAGCTGGGACAGGCAATGAAATTAATGCCATTGGTGCGCAGTTTCAGGCTCTTAAGAATCTCAAAGCCCACCTTGACCTCTTCCACCGGGTCTGCGGCGAGTGAAATGCGGATGGTATCGCCAATGCCTTCCATCAACAGCATGCCGATCCCCACCGCAGACTTCACGGTGCCACCGCGCGTGCCGCCCGCCTCGGTAATCCCCAAGTGCAGCGGCTGTTCAATTTGCTCGGCCAGCTTGCGATAGGCCTCGACCGCCATGAATACCTCCGAGGCCTTGACGCTCACCTTGAAGTCCTGAAAATCGTGGTGATCCAGTATCTCCACATTGCGCAGCGCAGACTCCACCAGCGCGTCGGCATTCGGCTCGGGATACTTACGCAGTAGCTCCTTCCCCAAAGAGCCCGCGTTCACGCCGATACGAATCGGGATGCCACGATCCTGGCACGCGGCGATGACTTCTTTCACCTTCGCCTCGCGACCGATATTGCCGGGATTGATACGCAGACAGTCGACACCATACTCGGCGACCTTGAGCGCAATTTTGTGATCGAAGTGAATGTCCGCCACCACCGGGACACCGGCTCTGGGGCGAATCTCCTTGAAGGCCTCGGCAGCCTCCATGCTGGGCACGGAAACCCTCACTAAATCGGCACCGGCCGCGGCGATGGCATGGATCTGTGCGACCGTTGCCTCGACGTCGCAGGTTTCAGTGTTGGTCATGCTCTGCACGGCGATAGGGGCATCGCCGCCAATCGGCACGTTCCCCACCTGAATCTGTCTACTTACGCGGCGCTTTATAGGCGAAGGCTGGTTCATGGCCACTGTCCTCCCGCATCCGGCTCTCAGACCGAATACTCGTTATCGACTCTGACGCTCCATCCAGACCCTGTACTCGGCAGAATCCGGGTACAGATTGCGCAATGCCAACTCATAACTACTCAGTGCATCCCGGTCGCCTGTTTGATCGGCGATTTCCAGACCGAGTAGCAGCCCCCGCGGCGATTGCTGTGGAGAGACCGTCCTGATAGGCACCATGATACCGCGCGGCTTCATTAGTATCACCCGCTTCGAGACGCAGAAAATCCATCTCCAAAAACGCCACCGGATTGCGCCGATCCATCGACAGGGCACGGGTAAGGGACGCTTTGGCGCCCGGGCTGTCCTCCAACTGCAGCCGACAGAGCCCCAGGTTGACGAAGGCCATGGGGCGACCGCTGCAGAGCGTGTCCTCCGTCACGCGATAAAACTCGCGTTCCGCCTCGATAAAACGACCCTGAGAATAGAGGAAAGCCGCATAGTTGTTGCGCGCTCTGGATAGCGTCGGTTCTCCCTTGATGGCAGCCCGAAATTGATTCTCTGCCATCTCGAACTCGCCGGTGCTCTGGTACACCAGCGCGAAGGCCTCAAAGACCTCGGCGTTGTTGGGATCCACTTCTTGCGCCAATTCGAGGTTGCGTTTGGCGTTTTCCCAGTCCCCCACGCCAATATATTGCCGGGCGAGCGCCCCACGCTTATCCAGCGCAGCGTCAGGTTCAGAGGACATCTGTGTCCCGCC
>ENA-OSEY01003139-OSEY01003139.1-marine-metagenome-genome-assembly--contig:-NODE-3139-length-10318-cov-4.776780_pt1 | contig 10318 bp, 10 predicted proteins | sample MGYA00248465_ERZ534230 | MGnify/ENA primary metagenome ERZ534230 (study PRJEB26409, sample SAMN06344110) | marine metagenome | isolation source: Sea water from surface | place: Atlantic Ocean:Southern... | reverse complement strand
GTCGTGTTTGTGTGACGGTATCTGTGCTGTAGTAAGTGTTACAGTCTCAGCACCACCAGTATCACCTACGTCATAGTCACCATTGCCATCATGATAACCAACTACAAATTTACCTCTTAGATCGGGAGTGCTATTTGAACCATTACATAATACAAAACCTGTTGGTATGGCATTTGCAGCACCAGACCATATTAAAATACAACCAGAGGGAACTCCCACGATACCCGTAAGGTTTGCTCCACTACCATGAAAAGTAGTAGCAGTAATAATACCAGAAGTTCTATAACTACCATCAGCAAAGAATGTTCCTGCGACACCAGCACTCGGACCTATCTTTATTCCACTTCTTGCTGTTACAAGTCCAACTGCATCTACATTTGTTACATCTTCGTAGGTTAATACACCACCTACTCCAAGATTACCAGAGACTGTTAAATTACCTGAGATGTTTTGAGTTGTCGCAGTCGCAGTAACTACACCAGAAACAGTGACACCATTAGGAAAATTAGGTGCACCATTTGCATTTTGGTTAGTTATTGTATTTGCCCTGATTCTTGACATCTTTTATATTTTTAGTTATTTATGTGGCAATACCAATCACACCCTCTGCATAAGCAGCCTCAATTACTGCAGTGCTTCCGATTGCGGTAATTGCTTCACCTTTATTAATTTTATAGTTAGTGTATATGTTTTGAATTTCAAGTGTAGCTGTTCTCGCACGATTTTGAATCGCATTGGTGATCCATTCCTTTTGATCAACCATCACATACTGAAGAGCTTTATACTCACCTGTAGTAATACCAACTGTGTAACTTGTATGCATAATTTTAAAAACTTCCTTCCATTTATTTATCCTATCATGTATCCACCAAACTGACCGTAATTATTTCCATCAACTTTCATATTACTAGCTGAGGTAAAAACTTCCATATAATCATTTACAGCCATATTTGTAATTATCTGACCACATAATCCGTGCCATCCAGAATTTTGTGCATAACTGTAGATATGACCACCCTCTCCACTAGTAAATTCTGAACCATTCCTATGAAATCTAACTGCTATTGTTCCATCACCATTATAATCAATATTTGAAAAGAAATAAAAGAGATATCTTCCAGCAGCAGGTGCAGTGTACCTGTCATTTGAGTCACTAAAACTACTTCTTGTATCAATATGGGCAGCTTGCATTGGAATTTTTGTACCAGAACTTACATATGAGTTTACATAATTAATTTTCGTTGCAAAAATAGGATGTTTGGATTTTGTTACGGTGCCATTATTATCTACATGTAAAAGATCATTAGCACCTCCATTACGAACTCTAAATTGAGGAGATCCTTCGTTTGCTCCAAATTCAAGGTAAGCAGAACCTGACTCATCTCTAAAAGATAATGTACCAGTATTATTTTGTGCTCCGTTTGTAGAGAGAATATCCCATGCTTGCCCTCTACTATCACCAGTTTCAATTCTTAATGTTGTAACCCCAGTGGAATAGAGATGTAAGTTTTTTTGTGGGCTCTGAGTTCCCACTCCCATCAGACCAGCTGATGAAATGTAAAGTCTTGCTATTTTATTTGTGCCAAACTTTAAACTATTATCAGAATGATTATATTGAACATATCCTTGGATTTGATCTCCTGATGTTAAATCAGTGAACATCAAATTACCATAATTTGAAGAACCAGAGCGAATTGTAACTCCACAGTGTCCACTATCAGCAATAGTCACATTATCTGCTGATCCATCACCTAAAGTAGTTGTTCCAATAAGTAATCGGCCACTTGAGTCGATGCGAAGTCTTTCATTATTTCCAGCAGTGTTCAATGATATATCATCTTGTCCTCTTAATAATAAACTTCCAGTTGTTGTGATTATTTGTAATGATCCTGTTCCATTTTGAATCAATGAATTTGTAGCATTATGGTATATCTCCATATCTCCACTACTTCCGTATACTGCTTTAGCATTATCAAGTAATTTGAATTGAGATGCTTGAACAATACCTGCAGAAGTTGTGACACCAGCGATACTTATATTATCTAAATTTGTATGACCATCTACATCTATATCTCCAGATACATCTAAACTTGTTGCGGTTACAATACCTGATACGACTAATCCTTCATCAAGTCCACCGATTGTTCCAGATCCTTTTACTTGTACTGTCATAATACCTCCTTATACCACAGTCCAAACAGATCCGTTTGGTATTGTTACTACAACATTTGATCCTAAAGTTATTGGCCCTGCACTCATTGCATTCTTTCCGTTTGATATTGAGTAACTCGCAACAACAGTGATGTCATTCTCATAAAAAACTTTATCAGTTCCAGCTCCGACTGCTCCACCTGCTCCACCTGCAATACTTATATCGACTTTACCACCTGCAACAGCAAAGGTATTTCCGGTGCCTACAAAATTCAGTGATGTAATAATACCACTATGAATCGCAGTTCCACCGGAAAATATACCGACACCTTGAATACCGTTTGTCGAAGTGACCATACCGACATGAATGTCAGTCGTCTCACTTATACCGTAACCAGTTATCTTGGTGAATGCCATTATTTTTTTATATTATTTATGGTGTTGCTGACTTATCAGCAATTAACTTTGCTTTCCATGCATCTTTGACTGTTGTTGACCAAACAGCATTGCATACTGCTTTAACATCGGCATCTATATCTGTTGTGCCATCTGGTTCTTTTGTTAATGGATTATCAACAAAATTATCAGATTCATCTATTGTTCCGGGATCTAGAACAAATCTTTCAAAAGATCTTGTAAGTTCTACTCCATCTTTTTTGATGACTGTAGCTTTTCTGACCTGTACATGTTTGTACTGACCGACGACTTCAATTTTGTCGTATTCAATTGATTCTGCAAGTGCCATTAGGGAAATTCCTCCGAACTAAACTGGTTTAGGCATAGTTATTTATGATGCTGTAAAATATGTTGCTGAGAAATCTAAATACACACCAGTCTGAGTAAAGTTGGATGCATCCCAAGAAACCCAATCAGTATTATCTTTTGTTATCTGACCCCTGAATCCATAAGTTGGGTGAATATAAAAACTATGAGTCATACCATCATTTGCATGATTCACCTTGTGTGACATGTAATTTGATGATACACCACGACAATCACCTACTACAAAAGGAACAAAAGGTAAATTAAAAATTATGATACTCCCTGAAGCAGAATTATTAAGGTTAACATTAGTGAAACAAACATTAATATGTACAGCTTTTCCAATTTTAACATAGTGTCCCTGTCCTGTCACACTATAAGAACTCCAGTTTGATACTCCACCTAAAGATGCGGTGAAATTTCCCTCTTCATAATCGTCCAAAATCTCGCCACCATTAGACGGAGTACCTGAAGTTGCAGAAAAATCAATACCATTACCAGATGGAAATGCTAAATTTCCAGTAATTGTTGCGCCCGTGTTGGTGGTCTCGAGCCTTACATTATTATTATTATATAATTTTACTCCAGCATCATGTTCACACCTAACATACAATTTACTACTTGTTAAATCGTAAATTTGTATGTAATCACCCCCTGTTGCAATGTTAATAGGTTTTTCATTAACATGTTTAATATTTAAACCATAAGCTGAGTTATCTTCTATGTTGGTATATGTACTAGGTTTAATCTCTAATAAAGATGAAAATTTAGCTCCATTCGCTGTTGTCTCAATTTTCTTTGAATTGTCATGGTATAATTCAACGGCTCCGTTTGCTATTGCCTTTATACTGTCTTCTCCACCTTTTGCTTGTATCAGTATTTGCTCTGTAGATGAACTACTATCATTTTTTATCGTAATATTTCCTGTGGTGTTCTCTATATCTGCATGTGAACCTGTATGTTTCACCCTTAAAGCATCACTACCAAAAACTACTCGATCATTAGCAGCCATAAGAATATCATTACTATTACTTGCTAAGTCACCGCCCAGCTGAGGTGAGGTATCCTCAACAATATTTTTTAATACTCCTGTTATGTTTGCACCATTACCATAAAAATGTGATGCAGTAATTATTCCAGATGCATTAATTTGATTTATCTCAAATCCTTCAGAGTGTAGATTCTGTGTTGCATATTGAAGTCCTATAGAATGTCCAAGTGTGAGTGCAGTTCCAACTTGAACTTTACATCCACCATCAACATTTAATTCACCACCATTAGTTCCTATCCCTATATTGCTTCCAACAGATGGTAATATTGTATTGACTTTAAGGTTACTTGACATTATACTTTTTAATTTTTAAGTTGATGTTGCAGTATGAGCAACACCTATTGCGTATGCTTGATTGATTTGGGCTGTTACTCCAACACCAATCGCAATACCATTTTCATTACAATGTTTATATAAATCATTTAATATCTTTTCTTGTGCATGATGAGCACGATTCTCCAATAAGTTTGCTGCCCATGTTCCGATACCTACCATTACAGTATCAAGGCATTTCTTTTCATTATCAGTGATTGAGATTGTATAGTCAGGCATAATTAAAATTTCCTTTTATCTATTTATTTAAATGCTGCGATGAGTGATCCTTCAAAACGATTCCATGTTCTACTACCTGAATAAGTTTGGGAGTTATCTGTAAAATCAATTGCTTCCACATAGTCACCGGGCTGTAATTGTATAATTGCATAACAAGTCATATTATGATCACCACTACCGGGCATACTATTTATTTTGTTACCAACATATAATGTGCTACCATTCACTTTAAGTCCAGCCCACTGTCCACCCGGACTTGAATAAACATTATGTGTATTACTAAACTGATACATACCAGCAACTGGTGCAGTAAATCTATAGTTAGATGTATTATAATTACCTCCATATCCATTATCAAATATTTCATTATTTGCAGGTTTTACTATTTGACCACTTGATTTAGAGACATTAGACGCTATTTCTGCTTGAAATGCAACACTTTGAGCAGGAAGTGCATTTTGAGTATAGTTTGTTATCTTAAAGTCTCGAATCGTAACTTCAGGACTAGCTGATGATGGTTCGTATATTGAAAAACCAAAATACCCTCTTGGTGAAACTAAATCAGCAGAGTTGCGAGCATTAAAATTATATTCACTTTGACCCAACCTATTAACAGTAATTGAAAATGTTCTCTTTCTTATTTGTATGTGAACATGTCTTTCATTCCCATCAAAGAAAGATGGTACATTTGAACTTGTTTCATTAAATCCATAACCACCAGCACCTTTATCTAATCTAATTTGATTACTAGAAGGAGATCCAGTGTTAGTTCTAAAAACAAGTCTATCAAAATTAGAATGTGTATCAGAACCATCAGCATTAATCATAAATCCAAGATGTCGTTGAGAATTTGTAGAACTTCCTTTTAATGTAAATTCAATATCACAATACTCAGTCATCATCTCTCTCTTATACACGATTGAATTATAATTACTAGTATTAACAGTTTTGACTGCTCTTATTTCATTGAAGTCTTTATATTCTAAAGTATAATTATTTGCATCATCACCATACCAACCTGTATTCTGATGAGCAGAGGTTCCTGATGTGTGATTTGTATATTGTACTACTTGTCCACCTGATGAAATGTCAAATCTTCTAAAAGCATTTGTGAAAAATCGCATGCTATCATCTGAATGATGATATTGAAGTAATCCTCTTTGCCTATCATCACCACTTGTTCCATCACCAAATGTTAGATTACCAGCGTTTCCTGTCGCAGAAAAAAGAGTTATTCCAGTTGAACCTGAAGTTGATATCGTTAAATCGTCAGAGCTTGCTAAAGTACTTGCAGCAGTGGTTCCGATTAATACACGGCCACTTGTATCGAGACGCATTTTTTCAACTTGGGCAATACCAAAAACCAAAGGATAAGATCCTACTGTTCTTAACAATCCACCCGTAGTATTAGCCCTTAATTGTACTTCCTTATTACCTGCTGTTTCTTTAGTGCTTATTGTTGGATTTGTGCCTTTATCAACTACAAGTGTGCTTTCTGCAAAAGTAATAAGACTACCATTAACCGTTAAATTTGTCTCAGCATCTAACTCATTTGCATTATTAGTGGCAGTAACAATTCTGGTTGATGCATAATTGTTTATTGTTGTTCCTGCTGGTATTCCTGTTAAGTTAGAACCATCACCATAGAAATGAGTTGCAGTGCATACACCGACTGCTTTAATATGTCCGCTTGAGTCAATACGAAATTTCTCTGCACTATTAATATTAAATCCTAAGACTCCTGCTGCTGGTCGATTGATATTTGTATCGGCACCGATATCTATTCCTGCTGCACCGAAGAAAAACTTTGAAGTAGAACTCAAACTAATACTACTTCCAAAAGATACTGATGATATACCAGTATCTGCTTCGATTGTATTTACAACTAACTTACTTGTCATACGATCCTCCACTCACCTTTAACGGTGACAGTGTATCCCGATGAAATTTTTGTTGTGCCAGCACTGACTCCATTTGTTCCAGAAGGTATGGTAACATTTTCATCGATGGTGTTTTTGAATGCCTTGATCACACCATAAGTATCTAACCACTGTTTTTTATGATTCGCAGTTATGATATCTTTAAACTCTGTGCTTGTTGATCTTGAATCAATATTATTTACAATTAGTTTACTCATACGATCACCCACTCTCCATTAACAGTTACAGTATTACCTGAACTTATTGATATTGGCCCTGTGGATAATCCATTTGTTCCTGAAGGAATTGTCACATCTTCCGTAATCGTTGTGCGATTTGTTTTTATGACACCATAAGAGTCCACCCACTGCTTGTCGCCATTGGCAGTGATTGTATCCTTAAACTCAGTCGTAACCGATGAGTCAATTATATTTGCTCTTAGGGTTGACATAATTAAGTTGCGATACCGACTACACCTTCAGCATATGCTGCTTCAATAACTGCTGTCGTACCAACTGCAGTAATTGCTTCACCTTTATTTATTTTAAACTGAGTATATAGATTAACTATTTCATCAGATGCAATTCTTGCTCGATTTGTTAGTGCGTTTGTAATCCAATCATTTTGATCAATCATTACATACTGAAGTGCTTTATATTCACCAGTTGTAATACCGACAGTATAACTCGTATGCATGTTTAATGTAAGTGTTTTGACTATTTATACTGTGTTATTTATGTGTAGTAATCAACTTTTATGTATCCAGAATCAAAATTACCACTACTAGTGTGAAGTTGTACTCTATCCAAAGTATTGGAACCCATCTCAACAATACCTCTACCGTGGAATAATAATCTCTGCCAACCCGATCCAGTGTTTTCTACAGTATGTGTATTAATCAACCAAGCATTTTGACTACCAGATGCATAAATTTTATCAAATTGCTGGAACCCACACCACTTATAAGATCCTGAATCCCAGTTTGTAGTGAAAAGTGGTGCACGATTTGAATAATCTGTTTCTGTACTATCAGTAACATCATAATAATGATAACCAATTATGTATTTGTAACCAGAAGTTTGATAACCACCACTGTGACCAACTCTAGAATAAAGATAACTTTGCGAATTTGAACTAATATTATAATAGTTGATGATTACCCTATACGCTGATGATGGTATACCAGAAAAATTGTAATTATTATTATTTGTTGGAGCAGTAACATATGATGATTGAGTGTTTCCAGCTGGACTTGCCCACTGAGGTGCTGAACCAGAACCCTGACTTGTTAATACCTGACCAGATGAACCATAGTTTGAACCAGCCAAACCAAAGGCACCACTGGAATTAATTTGTAATTTTGATCCTCTGTTAACACCAAGATACATTGTATCATTTGATTGACCATAAACGATATAACCTTTATCACTACTTGTTCCAGTTCCATCCGCAAAATATAATCCACCTGAACCTGCATAATTACTTCTTATTGTTATACCTGCATCGTTACTGCCTGATGATGAGTGCACTACCAAATTATTTGCAGATGAATTATAATCACCGGGATTAGTTAAGTTAATACCAATTTTACCATTTGAGTCAATGGTCATTCTGGTTGTTCCACTAGTGGTTGTTTGATTAGCAGCAGTATTGAATTTTATCTCTGTGGCAGCATTCATCAAAGATGTACCACCACCAAAGGTTAAATTGTTCGCACTACTACCAGAGGAACCAACAAGAAGAGCATAAGGTAAAGCATCTGTGTCGTAATGATGAATTCCCATCCTTACTGCTTTATCTGTGTTATCACTTAAAGTTCCAGCAGTAGTTCCTTCGTTTGCACCCCATAAAGCAGTCAACATTGTGTTACTACCACCTGAAGCTCTTACTTCTAATAACGCTCTAGTTGGTGCTCCTTGTATTCCTATTCGGCCACTTGAGTCGATGCGAAGTCTCTCTGTATGACTTCCGACATTATGTCTCGTGGAGAATGTAAGAGTTCCACTACCATTTGCAGTGCGAATACAATTTATATGTGCTGCACCAGCATTTGCACCACTTCCTTTTGCTGTAAAGAAAATACCTGATGCTGTGTTATCAGTGGTTGAATTATTTTCAATTTGTAATCCATTTGCTATAAAATTAGAACTACTATATGTCGTGTTATTAGTGTATGTTAATACTAAAGGATAACTTGGATTATTATTTCCAATTCCAATTTTGCCATCTGATGCGATGCGAAGTCTTTCTGCACCACTTGCACCAGTGACAACAAAAGGTTCATAAGGTATGTTTAATCCTGTTGAAAATGCTGAACCACTCCATTTTCCAAACAGTGCAGCAATTTCAGTATTACCATAATAAATTCCTAGTCTTCCATCATCATTTGCAGAGGAAGCTCTAATTTTTGTTCTTATTGTATTAGAGGCTGATGTTGGACTAACCACTAAGTGAGTTCCATCAAAAGTTAAGTTTGCTTCAGCTTCTAATGTATTTGCAGTTCCAGATCCAGTTATTAGTCTGTTGTTCGCATTATTGTTAATTGTAGTTCCTGTGATGCCAGTTAAGTTAGAACCATCACCATATAAAGTATCTGCATATAAATTGCTCCATCTCTTTGTATTTGATCCTAAATCATAAGTGCTATCTGTTTCTGGTAGGACTTGTTGATTAGCTTGAATACCTACACCAGCATCTATAATCCAACCTCTATTTGTACCACCACCAGAACCTCTTGCTAAAAGTTCAAGTTTACCAGTAATACCACCAGTTCCTTTACTTGCTTTGATGTATCCTCTATGATGTAATCCGTCACTATCTTGCTGCTGCATCCCAATCTGAATGTATCCACCAGATGTGGTATTTGCAATTTTAAACTGTTCTGAACTGCCCATTGCACCTGTTAAAACAATTGCATTTGCTCCTGCTCCAGAAATATTTACACCTTGGCTATTGGTTTGTAAACGACTAATATTATCATGATATAATTCAACGGCTCCGTCCTTTATTCCTTTCATCAACCAATGGTTTTGACTATCCAAGAAACCTATAGTTGTTCCGCTTACACCATATACTTTTCCATTATTGCCAGACGAACTTGTTATACTTAAATACGTTCCTGTTGCTGTTAAATCTTGAACTGTTGCTCCATTTGACTGTGTTAATATTTTTACTTCACCATTATGAGTTAATTCTACTGATCCAGTTCTAGTAAAGACAGATGCTTCAGCTCCTGTTGCACCTAATATCTTAACAACATTACCTCTTATTTCTAACTCTCCTGAATTATTTTTAATTATCGAATTTGTGCCATTATGATACAGTTCTAAATCATCACCAGTTCCCAATAAAATTTTCTGATTGTCGTTTAGGTCAACAGAAGTTGCATATAAAGCACCAACTATTTCAACTCCTGAACTATATGTCCTTAAGACTATACTGTTATCGTGCCTTATATTTACTGCTCCGTCTTTAACACATTGCATAAATTGATGATCTTGACCATCTAGTAAATATAAATTGTTATTATTATCAGCATATATACTTCCTCGATTAGTACCATCGCTTGTTTTAAATTTTAGTTGTGAAAAAGTTGAAGAACCTGTTACAGTGACACCATTTGGAACTGTTTCAAATTTCTTTGCATTATCATAGTATAATTCAACGGCTCCGTCTTCAATAAATTTTGCAATAGTTTCATTATTTGCACCATTAACAATTTTAGTCTCGTTACTTTGTAATACTAATGATCCTGTGCCAGTTTCTCTAATATAAGAATTTGACCCATCGTGAAATAATTTAAAATCTTCACTATTTCCAAATTTAGCTAAAGCATCATCAGCAAACACAAGTGAATTTTGTGATCTTTCAAAAGTAATATCTA
>ENA-OSEY01003135-OSEY01003135.1-marine-metagenome-genome-assembly--contig:-NODE-3135-length-10327-cov-6.157268_pt1 | contig 10327 bp, 10 predicted proteins | sample MGYA00248465_ERZ534230 | MGnify/ENA primary metagenome ERZ534230 (study PRJEB26409, sample SAMN06344110) | marine metagenome | isolation source: Sea water from surface | place: Atlantic Ocean:Southern... | reverse complement strand
TGCCACAAACTGACTACTGGTTCAGAGTATTCCTAGAAGATGGAAGAGAGTTTAAAGGACACTTTAGCCTTGTAAGAGGAAGAAATGGGGGGAATAATTAGAAGCAATCACATTCAATCGAGCCTCTAAGAAAATTGAATCCTATTGTAATTTGATGAAACCCACCAGATCCAAAATTTACATCTCCAAATTGATAAGAGTAATTATATGAAAAAACAAAATCTTTGTAATCAATACCAAATAGAGGTGTTATCAATTGTAAGTTTTGTTCCATCAGTGTTCCCTCTGCTCCACTGATATCATCATATTTTCTAACAAATTCAGCACCCTCTAAACTATTTCTAAATGAAAGTCCTGCCCAAATTCTTCCAGAATTCAATTTGTAATATGTTTTAAAATTAAAATCAATTGATTTTTCAGATGTAAGGTCAGAGTATTGAAATAAAGTTGAAGGTTCAAATGACCATGGAGTATCTGTATAAAAAACATATCCTAATGAAGCAACAAATCTCTTGTAGTTTCTAGTATCACTATTAACTATATCATTTGTCTCACCATACCACTCATCAGGTGCAAATAAGAGATTTTTTACTGTTAAGTGAGCATAATATTTAGAATTAACATAAGACATTCCAACATCAATATTAAAATAACTTGTATTCTCCATTACACCTGAAATTAAGGGATCGTAATCAACCATATCAAAAGTTGTTTGGTCTAACGAGTTTTGAATTCCACCTATACTAATTCCAAATGATAATTGATCAATCTCATCATATTTCGATGGATATGGTCTTTTGCTCAATACTATATCGTCATTAAAATTTATATGATGGGCATATGTAATATATGCTCCTTTTTGTGAATGGTATCCATTTTGATCATTAAATAGTGTTAAGCCCAAACCTGACCTTTCAGATAACCTTAAATCTGCTGTAAGCGTTTGTAAATTTGGAGCTTCAACCTGATCAAACCATTGTTTTCTTACAGTTGTTCTTATTTTACCACCAACTAGATTTACACCAGCCATTGATGGATGAACTAAATAATAGTTTTCAGTCAAATAATCAAAGTAAATAGGAACACCTTCTTGTGCTTTAGTCTTATTGAAAACAATAAAAAGTATAATGATTAAAAGTATTCTCACAATGAACTATATACAATAATTAGACCTAAAATTAAATCTAAACTGCGCTAAAGATAAATCAATTTTTTTTGTTTTTGAGAAAAAAACCAAGTGGTAAAAAAAGAAATAAAGCGTAAATATTGAATAGTATTCCAATAATTGGAACTAAAACCATCAAAATAATTAACCAAAATTGATTTTTTTTACTAATCACCTGAAATCATTTTAAATAATTTTTTTTCAGGAATTCTTCCCAAATCATCAATTTCTTCAAGCCAGTCATCAAGAACATTACTTAGCTTATTAAGCTCTTCTTTAAAATCTGTATTATCGGAAAGATTATTTAATTCAAAGGGGTCATTTTCTAAATCATATAATTCTTCTTTAAGCTTTGGTACTCTAAACCATAAATCATGCTTTTTAGAAAGCTCTCCAGTTAAATGTAAACTGTTCAAATGTCTCATCAGTACCATTTGCCTTCTATATGCAACATTTAAGGCATGTGAATTTTCTGGATTATAGTTTCTTATGTACTTGTACTTTTCACCTCTTACCGCTCTAATCCTATCTGGATGTTCATCGAATCGATCACTTGATGTAAATAAATACTCTCTTACAGACTCATCCTTAGATTTACCAAGGAATGGTTTACCTTGCTGAAAGCTTGGAATATCAATACCAGCAATTGATAAAACAGTAGGTGCAAAATCTACAAAACTTAAAAACTGACTTTTATCAACCTTTTCTTTATTCCCTTTAGGTAATTTCACAAAAAACGGAACTTTTGTCCCTGTTTCATAAATTGCTCTTTTATGCCTTGGAAATGGGCCACCATGGTCACTATAGAAAAATATATATGAATCATCATAAATATCTTCATCTTTTAAATGATTAACTAATTTGCCAACTTGTTTATCCATCTCAATTAGATTTGAATAATTTACAGCTAATGAATGTCTAACTATTGAGTCATCAGGAAAAATTGGTGGAATTATTTTTAAATCATTTGGATTAACTTTTAACTTTTCTTTATCTCTTTTCCACATTCCGGATTCATGAGTGACATTATAATTAAATACAGCAAAAATTGGACTTTGAGACTTTGAAATTTTATTTTTAGTATTATACTCAGACCAGGTAGAATCTAAATTTAGGAGGTAATTATAATCTCCTTTGCTGTCATTGTATGTAAAATAACCGTTTTCTTTTAAAATCTGAGGAAATGTCTTTATAGATTCAGCCAATTTTGAGGAATAATAAGGAACTTCTAAAACTTTTTCATGTTCAGCTCTTTTTCCAATTTTAAAATCATTGTTGTAATAGTTGTCAAAATGTATTGCTCGCATATTATGAGTTCCAATTGAATTTGGATACATCCCTGTAATAATTGAGCTCCTAGCTGGGGCACAAACAGGATAAGTTGCATACATATTATCAAAAATTATACTTTCATCAGCAATTTTCTCTAGGTTTGGAAGGCTTACATCAGTATTTCCATTAAAAGGGAGTAAATACTGGGATTGATCTTCAATTGTTATCCAAATTATGTTAGGTTTTTTATCATTTGTACATGATATGAAAAAAGCAAAAATAAATAAGTGAATAAAAAAGTTCTTCATCTTTCAAAATTAGATAAATCATCTAATTATATTAAAAGTTGAATTCTTTTTTTACATTAGAAATAATAAATAACCAACAATTGATTAAGAAAACTCTTTCATTTTTAATGATTTTATTTACTGTGATAATTGTTACAATTATCTCATATTTTCATCAAAACCAATTACCTATTTATGATATTAATTTAGCAGCTAAGTTTATTTTGAATAAACAAAAAAGTAATGACTTTAGTGAAATATCAAAAGCACTTGGCTATGAACCTACTGACAAACTACTTATAATCCATGCTGATGATGTAGGTCTTTGTAAATCAGTAAATTCAGCAACATTCGAATCATTTAAAAATAAATCTATATCATCTGCTGCAGTCATGCTAACAACAAATGAAATTGATGAAGCTGCAAGATTTAGCATTGATAATCCAAGTTTTGATATGGGAATTCATTTGACTGTTACAAGTGAATGGAAAAATCACAAGTGGGGTGGAGTTCTAAAAAATGATGATATTGGGTCAATTCTAAATTCCAATAATCATTTGTATTGGAATAAAAGAAAGTTTACAAAACATGGAAAATTAGACGAAGTTAGAAAAGAACTTCAAGCACAAATAGATTTAGGTATATCAATGGGCTTTAATCCATCACACATCGATAGTCATGAAGGTGCTTTATTTTTTGACCCTGAAATTTTTAAGTTATACCTTAATCTAGCTGAAAAAAATAATTTACTAGCATTTGTTCCAATACAGGCAAGTGTTCATTTTGATAGAAACTTTAAAAAACCTAAACATGCAATAATTATTGATCAGTTTCACATGCTTCCTGAGGGGACTGAAGTTAATGAAATAAAAAAATATTATTTTGATGTTATTGAAAACCTTAAACCTGGTCTTAGTCAAGTTATTATACACTTAGGAAAAGATGAGGATGAGTTAAGAGAAATTACAGTCGACCACCCAAATTTTGACTATCGCTGGAGACAATTAGATTTTGATATATTCAACAGTGATGAATTTAAAAATCATTTAAAAAAGAATAACATAAAAATTATAACTTGGAAAGACTTAAAAAAACTTATTTAAAATGAAAAAACTATTAATTGCTCTAACTATTATTTTATTTTTTCAAAATTCCTATTGTCAAGAAGGTTATAAACCTAGTGATGAAAATCTTAAAGCAAGGGCTTGGTTCAAAGATGCAAGATTTGGTCTTTTTATTCATTGGGGTGTTTATAGTGTTTTAGGGGATGGAGAATGGGTTATGAATAATCAAAATATTTCAATTGAGGAATATGAGAAATTACCCTCATTCTTTAACCCAGTCTATTTTGATGCTGAAAAATGGGTTTTAATGGCCAAAGATGCAGGAATGAAATATATAACTATAACAAGTAGACACCACGATGGGTTTTCAATGTTTGATTCTAAAGCATCTGACTATAATATTGTCAAGAAGACACCTTATGGAAAAGATGTATTGAAAATGCTTGCAGATGCTTGTAAAAAACACGATATGAAACTTTTTTTCTATTACTCACAATTAGATTGGTATCGCGATGATTATTATCCCAGAGGAAGAACAGGAAATGGAATTTCTGGACGAGGTCAAGGTGAATGGAGTGATTATATAAGCTTTATGAAAGCTCAACTTACAGAATTACTTACAAATTATGGAGAAATTGGTGGAATATGGTTTGATGGTGAGTGGGATCAATTCAAATGGGATGGAAAAAGATTTGGTGAACCTATGGCAGATTTCAAACTTGCAGAGGTTTATTCTTTAATTCATAAACTTCAACCACAAGCGCTAATTGGTAGTAACCATCATTTAGCACCTAACCCAGGTGAAGATTTTCAAATGTTTGAAAAAGACTTACCTGGAAGAAGCACAAAATCATTTGCAACATCAGCAGATGATATTGGTAACCTCCCGCTTGAGGTATGTGAAACGATTAATGGATCCTGGGGTTTTAATTTAAAAGACAGAAAACACAAGTCAAAAAAGGAGCTTGTGCAATATTTGATTAAAGCTGCTGGATATGATAGTAATTTACTTTTAAATGTTGGTCCAATGCCCAACGGAAAAATCCAAGAAGAACATATTAAATCTTTAAAAGAAATTGGTGAGTGGATAAAAGTTAATGGAGAAACTATTTATGGGACAATAAGAGGTCCAATAGACCCAACTGACGAAATTGCATCAACTCAAAAAGATAATACAATATTCATTCATCTTTTAGATAATAGAAAAACCTATTTCATAGAGGGCTACAATCCAAAAATAAAAAAGATTTCATATTATCATTCAAATAAAAAAGTAAAGTATCAAAAAACAAAGTCAGGTTTAATTATTAATGTTGATGATAATGAATTAGATGAAATAGATACCATAATTGAACTTGAAATCTAATGAAAAAAGTATTTTTATTTACTTTATTGTTCATTTCTTGCTCGCCTCTAAAAAAATATCAAGCAACTTCTGCAAAGTGGGAAAAAGATATTATTAAACTTGAAAACTTAGATAAATCTGAAAACTATAGCGAAAATGCAATACTTTTTATTGGAAGTTCGAGCATAAGAGGATGGCATACTATGGAAAAAGATATGTTTCCATATGAAACTATTAAGAGAGGTTACGGTGGTGCTCATTATACAGATATAATACATTTTACAAAGCGTTTAGTAAATAATCATAATCCAAAAGCAATTTTGATATTTGTTGCAAATGATATTAAAGGGAATAATAAATCGGATATTTATTCGAAAAACTTACCTGACAGGAAACCAAAAGAAGTAAAAAAACTTTTTAAAATGGTAATTGATCAAATTAGGTCAATTCACGAAGAAATTCCAATTTTTGCTATTGAAACAACTCCAACAAAAAGTAGATGGATAGCCTGGCCTGAAATATCATTAGCAAATGATTTGATAAAGAAATATTGTGATTCTAAGGAAAATTTATTTTACATATCCACACGAGATTTCTTTATTGGTGAAAATGGTCTTCCAACTGAGGAGTTTTTTATAAAAGATAAGCTTCATTTAAATAAAAAAGGATATAAATTATGGGCAGAAATAATTAAAAATAGCTTAAAGCCTATAGTCAGTCATAATTAGGGATTTTTTGCTATCAGAGGTGGAAAAAATCCCAACAGAGGAGGATTTGTATTTTTTTTGTATATTAGTGCTAATTAAATTTTAACTAACATTAATTAAAAAAAAATAAAATGGGATATACTCACACAAACAGTAAAGGAAAAACTTACCACTTACATTCAAAAGATGTAACTCTTAAAGGTGGTAGAAATCAAACTATTTATTATTTCGCTAAAGATGCTAGATCAAATGCATGTGATCTACCAGCTGGAAAACAAGTAGTAGAAAGTCCAAAAACTGGTCTTCCATTCGTAAAGGGAAAATAATTCTTTTTCGAACTGAAAAGTATAAACCCACTCAATGGAGTGGGTTTTTTATTTTATATCCCTAATCTTAATTTTTTTGAAAGCTATACCCTCATAAGCTGATTTTATACCACCTTCAAACAAACAAGCAATTTCATTATTACTTAGTTGAACTAAATTTGAGTAGGCAGAAGGTCCTTCGTGAATTAATATTTTTTGTGACCAAGTTTCAGCTTGATCTAAGCTAAATTGAATTGTCATTTTTTCCCTAGCATTTTTACTATTTGGATTTGAAAATGCTAGAAGTTCTTTTTTAAAAGGTCTATGAATATTTATCATACTTGCCTGACATATTGGTTCAATTAAACTTTCATCTGAAAATATATCTCCCCATGAAATACCTTGATCTTTACTTATTGATAATTTTCTTAATCGGTCATCGGTATAATTTCTCATATTTAGAAGCAAATCACCATTTTTAAACTCGATAATTGTACACTCATTTACTTGGTGTTGCTTTGTTGATCCACCAAGGTTCCAATTCAATCCTCCATCATCTGAATAAATTATATGAGAATAGTAATGCTTTGTATCTGCCTCAATGTGATCACATGGTATAATTAATCTCTCCTTATTTGGCCCCTTCTTCAACTGAATCCCATTAACAGGTCCAGTTGCATACCATGTCCAACTATCAAGTTTTACATCACTAGTTATTTCTTTTGGATTTGTCCAGCTTTCGCCGTTATCATTCGAATGAATTAAGTAAACATGTCTTGTATCAATACTTTTTTGATCTATTATTTGCCATTCTTTGTCCTCTCCTCTATTCCAAGTAGCTAATAGACTTATCCTACCAGATTTTTTATCCATAACTGGAGATGGATTTCCACACGTATTACCACCATCATCCCAAATTACTTTTAAAGAAGACCATGATTTACCATTATCATATGATTTTTTGTATACTAAGTCAACATCTCCAGTGTCACTACAACTTTTTTTTCTACCCTCAGCAAAAGCAAGAATTACGTCATTCTTTGCTTTAATTATTGTAGGAATTCTAAAACAATTATAACCCTCAGATCCACTTTTAAAAATATAATTTAATTCTTGAGCAAAACTTACATTAGACAGATTAAAAAGAATAACAAATATTACGGAACGCATTATTTAAAAATAAAAAAAACCCTTCATTTGAAGGGTTTTTAATTTTAAAATTGTGAATTTTAAAACTGCCACATTACCAGCTTTAAATTATAACGTTTAACAAACTCTCTAGAGGCTGAACCATTTTTTTGCATCATTTTGTCAATAAATGATCTATTTTCCCACATATCTTTTCTTTCCTCTTCAGTTGGAGTTCTACCAGGCATATCTATAGTTACATGAGTTTGAGATCCATCCAAAGACGTCTCAGTATTAATATTTGATGACAAAATTTTATTAAACTCCCACCATTTCCTTGTTCCATTAACAATCTGTTTTTCAGCCATTTTTTTAAAATATTCCATCTCATATGATTCATAATCATCATTTAATGCTTTGAAAACATTTAAATAAATCTCATTTCCCTTTTCTAATGTACTAATCCAATTTGTATTGTCAAGTCTTATTAAGCGGTAATTATTCCTTTCGCCGCGTGGCAAATTCCATTTTTTCTCAAAATTTCTCTTGGAGAGGTTGGAATGAATTTTTCTTGCATACTCTTTTATATCAATTGAATAGCCTTTTTGTCTTTGCACAGAATCTTTATGGAAATTCATAATTAAAAAATCAGGTTTACCCTTAGCTTCCTCATCATCCTTATATGTAAACTCCCAAAGCATCCATCCATCAGAATATTCATCTTTAATAGCTTGCTCATGAATCTTCGACCAAAATTCTTCTAATTCTAAATAAGATTCTCTTTCAGAATCATCGACTCTTACCGATGTATGAGTAATGAGTTGAGAAAATGAGATTGAAATAGAGAGTACAAATAATGTTGATAATATATATTTTTTCATATTTAATTTGGTTTTAATTAATTCTGTTGAAAATGAGAGTACAACATGGTCATTTTATCACCAATAATTCTTTTTCTTGATGCAACACCATTTTTTACTAACATTTGATGAGTAAATAATGAGCTATCTGGATGTTCATATTCAGAGGCCCCATCCTTAAGTATATCAAGTGTAAAATGTGTAACTTCTTGATTAGCATTTTTGCTTCTATTTATAACTTTATTAAATTCCCACCATGCTTGTAAACCAGCATTAGTTCTTTTTTCATGCCAATCTTTAAAAAATTTCATTTCATAATTTTCATAATCATCATTTAAGGCTTGAAATCCATTAAATCTAAAGTCAAGACTCTGACCTTCTTCAGGAGCACTCCACATAGTGTTATCTAATCTTTCAACCAAAAAGTTTCTTGTTTCTTTTCTTACAGTGGGTGTTTTTTCCCAAGCTTTTTCAAACTTTCTTTTGGACATCTTTCCTTTATACACCTTCATTGCTAACTCTTTCCAATTTGTTTGCTTTTTTCTCTGTTCATCATCTTTAAAACCATTGAAGACAATATAGTCTGGTTTCTTCATGGATTCTGGATTTGTGGAATCTTTTTCGACCTTAAAAACAACCCAAAAATCTTGGATATCATCTGCTATTGCTTGTTTTTTAACTTCTGACCATAATTCTTCAACTGAAAGATAATCTTCTTCCATTCCATCATTAACCCATATAGCCTCATAAGAAATCAATTGCGAGGATGAAAATGATAAAGACAGAATAAATATTATTGATAGTATTTGTTTTTTCATAATATATTTTTTCTTGAAATTAAGCTTATTTATATTATTTAGATTAATTCTATGTTAAATAATTAAAATGGTTGATAACATTTTAATTTATCACTTTAAAAAATTCTAAATTTTCAAAAAAATTTACAAAATTTATGAATATTAACAATGTTAGTGTGAAAAGTATAATTCTAATTTTATTTTTTTTCCTTAGTGTTAGCGCACAAGAAAAAAAATATATTCTAAATACTGTTGCTTTCTATAATGTTGAAAATCTTTTCGATACAATTGATGACCCAAATAACACATGGGATGAAGCAAGAACTCCAAAGGGAGAGGATAAATGGACAGATAAAAAATATGAAATTAAACTTAATAATCTTGCAAAAGTATTACCAAGGATAGGCTCAGATATTACAAATACTCATACTGCTATTTTAGGATTATGTGAAGTTGAAAATAGACAAGTATTAATTGATTTAGTTTCAACAGATGAAATGAAAGATCTTAGTTATGGTATTATTCATTTTGATTCGAAAGATTGGAGAGGAATTGATGTTGCGCTTCTTTTTGATACAACTAAATTTATCCCTAGAAAAGCAAAAACTTATCCTTTGAAAGTTGAATATAGAGGAAAACCAAGTTTTTCAAGAGATGTGCTTGTTGTTTTTGGATTTTTTGAAAAAGAACCTATTAATTTAATAGTAAATCATTGGCCTAGCAGAGGTGGGGGCCAACCTAGTGTTGCTCAAAGATTTAAAGCAGGAGAGTTAAATAGAAAAATAATTGATTCAATAATGTCAATTAATCCTCAATCTAAAATTATTAGTATGGGCGATTTTAATGATAATCCTGATGATCCAAGCATTAAAATTGCTTTAAAAACAAAATCAGAAATGAAAAATATTTCAATATCAGACATGTATAACCCCATGGAAATGCTTTACACAAAAAAATATTTTTGGACTAATTTTTATCAAGGTACTGGGTACATGCTTGATCAACTAATTGTTTCTGGATCACTACTTCAGGATAATAGTAAACTTAAATTCCTAAAGGCTGGTGTTTACAATAAAAGATGGTTGCTAAATGGTGATGACAAAGGAAGATGGAAAGGATATCCAAAAAGAAGCATGGTATACAACAGATTCGATCCAGAGGGTTACAGTGATCACCTACCTGTTTTTCTCTATCTTGCTAAAGAAATTGATTAGTGGTTTTTTTTGACCAGACAAACTAAATAACTTCTCCATAACCAATAGTGATATAATTTTTTCATCTCTTTTATCTCTGAACTGATTAACATAATTATTAGCATTTGAAGAAATTTCTTTTAACTTATCTACATTTTCAATGTAATACTCTAACTTATCATTTAGGTCTGAGTAATCATCTTT
>ENA-OSEY01003133-OSEY01003133.1-marine-metagenome-genome-assembly--contig:-NODE-3133-length-10329-cov-5.471030_pt1 | contig 10329 bp, 7 predicted proteins | sample MGYA00248465_ERZ534230 | MGnify/ENA primary metagenome ERZ534230 (study PRJEB26409, sample SAMN06344110) | marine metagenome | isolation source: Sea water from surface | place: Atlantic Ocean:Southern... | reverse complement strand
AAATGACTCCACCTGCTTGAGCGGTAAGGGCATCTCTTTCAGTCTCTGTCATTGGTTTAAAAATAACTTGACCACCTATATCTATAGTAAATCTTTCAGAAGTAAAATTTGTAAATACGGTAAAATTACTCGCAGCATAATTATTGATATCACCACCAGTATCAAGTGTAAAAATATAAAGATTACCAACAGTATTTGTTATAAATCCATTACCACCATTATTTCCTCTAAACTCAAGAGCACCATTATTGATATCAAGTTTTTTATTATCTTTAATTAATACATCACCACTCATGGTAACTTGACCCTCTTTATCAATACGAACTCTCTCTACACCTGCTGTGCTGAATGATTGAACATCACCACCTAAGTCTGCATATAATTTTCCATACACAAAAACATCATTAGTAAACTCAGTTATATCATTAAAGATAGTTACATCATCCTTATTATAGTCAGGAGTCGGAATACCTCCACTATTAAAATCACTCATCTAACTCCACTCCCTCTTTGATTGGTAGGATTACCTTGTCCACCACCAAGACCACCTTGAGGTGCCCCTGCATATTTACCTATTGATGCAGCAGCAGCGAGTCCTTGAAAACATTGTTGTAGAAAACTACCTTCATTTGCTAAAAATTTATTAACTTTTATAGGACCTTTACTAGTAAGTAAAGTGACTCCTGTTGACCCACCAATATCAATCTTACCCCCAGTTATATGTGTTTTTTTAGCATTAATTCTAGTTGTTCTTTGTTTAGTTGCTATTAATTCCCCAGAATCAATATCGACTTTACCCCCTCTAGCAATCATTTCGATATTACCACCATCGGCATCAAGTATAATATTTCTCCCCTTTATTACTACATCACCACTGTCCATAGCTGTAATCGCTACATCACCTTTACTTCCAATTATATTGACACATACTCCACCACCTTCTACCTTCGCTCCACCATCTATCGTTATACACTGATCGGCAAATATATCAAATAATCCATTACCTTTTAGACCAAGATTAGCTGTGTCACCAGAATCTGCATATCCGTATAAATTATATGCAATATTTCCACACATCCCTAACTCAGGATTAGCTGTCTCTATCCTAAAATGAGGACCATAAGAGTCATATTGTCTCTTTTGCCAATTTTGATTTTCTGCTGCTGATGTCATATTTTATTTAGTACCCTCCTCCATATCCACCGCCACCTGACGATCCACCACCTGATCCCGAAGACCCACCACCACTAGGAGGACTACTAGGAGGAGGAGTATAAGTTGGTTGAGATGGTTGTTGAGTTGGTGTTTGGTCTGGGATGTCCAATTGAGGAGCTGTTGTAGTGCTACTTGTGTCAGGCTGACTCGTTGTAATGGTGTCGGAAACATTTTGTACTGGTGCTGAAGAAACTGTGGTATAGGAGGTAGACATTGACATCATACCTCTAGATGTTCTACTTTCTTGTGGAGTATCATATATTATCATATCACTACCAGAATGTTTTGCACCTGTCATCTTTGTACCGTTTGACATAACATGGAAAGCACCATAATATGGTTCTCCATTAACAAATCCAACTATACCTGCATCACGAGGTGAAATACAATCGATGACTTGTTTAATCTCTCCCTGATACTCAGGTCTTGGTAGCAATTGACCTTTTATTATTGCACCACGACCAGTTGTGGATAAAACTGATAATTCTGGAAGCGTAGAAAAAGTTTTTACATTATTAGTTGATGGATTAGGTGGAATAACATTTAATATTCTACCTCTCTCATCCAAAAATTTTTCGTAAATATTACCTTTGTTATCTATAACAATATCTTCTTGCTTATAATTTTCACCTGAATTAACCACAACAACATGATCAACAGGATATTGTCCACCACTATTATCATCTTCATCTGGTTCAATGACAGGATAATTTTCACCAGCACTCACGATGTATACATCAGTAACTTGTTGATAAGTTGGTGAATTAGGATCATAATCTATAACTGCTCGTGCAGATGCACCATAACCTTTTCGACAAGTATCTGTAATTTCAACAAATGGTGGTGATTGATAACCTGATCCAGCATTCTTAACTCTCATACCTATAAGACTAGCAGTTTGAACTGCAAATGTATCGCTTACTAATGCACCTAAAATTGGATTCACCTGTGCTCCTTGTCCACCTCCACCGAATAAATTAACTTTGATACCTGAACAATTAAGTGGAGGTCCTGTGTAACAATCACTCAAAGTACTACTAAAACCTGGTGAACTTACATCAGGTCTCATAAAATCAAATAGTCCTAAATTACCTATTACTCCACCAGGACTTGCTGCTGCTTCTTTTAATTCTTGTGCTGCGTTAGCAATATCTAAAATTTTTCCAGCAATATTTTCCAATCCAACAGATGCAGGTCCTAAACCTATTACCCATTTATTAGTCTTTGAACCTAAATCAGCTGATGGAATATCACAATCATCAAATATACTTGCTATTCCAAGTATACCCTCAGCCTTTCCTCTTAGTATACCCTCTATATCACCATCAAATATATTTGATACACCTTTTAATGCATCACCTAATTCATTGTTAATACCTTTAATTACGTCATTAAAAATCGCACCAATAAATTGATCTCCAATACAATCTGTAAAGTTTTCAACATTATCTGTAAATTGTGTTAGTAAATTAAACACATCTCCTGACAACTTATCAGTGATGTTTTTAACAACACAAGGTAAAGCATTCTGAACATTTAGAACATTTGGAATCTCTGCAACTTGTACTGCTGTCGCTGCTTTTTTTGCAAGAGCAAGATTTCCTGTTTTACCCATCACTTCGCCAAATTTCTTATCGTAAATATTTCTTAATCCACCATTAAATGCTGGTGCCATCTCGTCAACTGCGGTGTTCACCATATCTGTAATTATAGGTGTAGATGATGCGACTATTGATTTTGAAGCATTAGCTAATTCCTTAAATTTATCTTTTGGTACTGCATTCTTTATATCACCTAATGAATTTTTAAGTTTACTTTTTAAACTATTTGTTACTTTGGAATTATTATTTGAACCCTCAGTTCCAGATCCAAAAATCACCTCTTTACCAATATCTTTAAATGCTTGAACTTCAGGGAATCCGTATTTTCTTTTCAGTCCTTCAACTATTTCTTGTGTGTCTGAGAGACCTGTTTGAGTTTTACCAGAATTAATAACGTTTTTCAATTCTTCGGATGCGTTCTGTATACTTTGTTGCAATTCACCAGAATCAACAAGTTGTTTTAATTGTGTTTCACCTTTCTCTAATTTTTCATTTAAGTCTTCAATAATTTCCTTTGTTACAAATCTAGGTGATTTTTGACTAGATTGATTTGAATCTCCTCCCTCATTTTTTGCGATGAAGTCAGGATTTGGTTTAATTTTACTTGTATATCCTGTAAATGGTTCAAAAGGTGAGGTGTACTCACTTGTTCCACCATAATAATCAGGAGTGTTTGCAAACATACCCAAAATAACTGGCAGTTGTGCATCATCACCATCCAGAAAAAACCCCATCACAATATCACCAGGTGATATACGAAGTGACCTTGCTCGATTTGCTTTTCCTGAACCTCCTTGAGGTGATAATAAAACTTGTGCCCAAGGTAAATCAATATTTTTTAATTCAGTTTCATTCGGTGGGTGATAACCATAAATTCTTACTTTTACTCGACTACCCCAAGTATTTCCTATCTGATTTATTTGATCTCCCTGTGCATCCTCTGGTGCAACTTGACCAATCCACCATCGGAATCCATCTTTTCCTAAAAAATTAGTTTTCAGTAAATTATTCTCTATCATTTTCTTCCTGATGAATCTCTAACTATTTTTAATTTTGTATAAGAACCTTTATTGTCAAAGTAGTGAGCTAATTCTCTTATCATATATAGACCACTGGATTGAAGGTCGGAAGTTTTTTTCTTTGCTCTATCAATACTTGGAAATACACATCTTATAATCCCACCCGCAGTTAAGTTAGTATTGAGAGGAATTGTAATCTCTACTATTTGTGACATAAGTTGATTATATCTCATCATAGACTGTGCTTGAGTTTTCGCTGGATCTGCATTTCTTTCAGTGGGATCATTCCATCCCTTATCAGTAGTTGTTTGTTCGATTGTACCTACATCTAACATTCCAACAAATATACGAGTTGGTAAATCACCCAAGGATCTATCTTCATCTATAGTCGGTAAAGTTATTTTTTCATCTCCTAAATTATTAATACCATCATCACCCATATAATCAGAGGATTTAAAATGTCTTATATCTGGTTTAAAAGATACTGGATTTATATAATATCTTTCACTACTATATGCTCCCCTTTGCAATTTACCTAACAAATCCTCATTACGATCAACAGTATATTTAATTATCTTAAAATCTTTAGTAGGGTCATCAAATTTAACAACATTTGGTGTATATGTGTAATCTTCCACGAAAGGTTCTTGTTTTATTAAATTATCAATTGATTTAAAATTAAACCCATCTTGGGTTTCATAAAATAAAAATCCAGCAGTGCTATCCTTACCAGGTCCATTATATGCAACAGATTTAGATGCTAACCAAGTAATAATAGAAAAGGGTTTTTTTAAATTTCCAATAAATCCATATTTATTTTGTGTCTTATCTATTTCACCAATTTTATCTGATTTTAAATATTCAGTTATAATATCTTCTACAGATTGAGAAATATTTTGTGATGTTGGAAATTTTCTACCCACTCTAACTGTTTGGTTAGTAATTGCTTCTCGTGATATTAGATTTAAAGTAAATAATTCTTTTTCAGCATCAACTAAAACATTTTTTATAGAACCAACATAAAAATATTGTGTTGACTCCTTTGAAAAGTCAAGTCCTTTATTACTTTTTGAATTACCTGCAATTTTAATAATGACTCTTTCTCCTCCTCTTAAAGGTAATCCATTATATATTCCTTGCATCTTTCCATTTTTTCCTTTAATAGTTCCTCCAGTATTAACAACTACAACAGTCGCTGTTACTGAGGGAGCTAATATATTTTCATAATACACGAAACCTACGACACCTTGACGTAAATCAACTGTCCTAGAACCATCTGCTGATTCTATTATAAATTTTTCATAAATTGATGCGTCTACTGCTGCCATTTTAACTTTCCAATATTAAAGTATGAATTTTTTTCATTGTTTGAGAATCATTAGAATTTTTAAGAACTATATCACCAGAGCGACCTCCACCACCACCCATTGAGGGAGAACTAGAAACTGGTGCACCTGCATCGGTGAATATAATAGTTGGTCTATCTGTTTTATTTGTCATTTCTAAATTATTGTTTTTCTTAGAAAGGGGAACGATAGCTCCATCTCTATACGTAACGTTCTGAATCACATTAAATGCTTCAATATAACCTTCATCACCAGGATTGTAAGTTTTGTTTCCGACAGTTATTGGTCTACCAGTGCCACCATATTTTTCCTTTAGTATTATCTCTCTTTTTTTCTTATTGAATTCACTCATCTCAACATTTTGAGAAGTTGAACTTATAGTTGAATCATCTTTCTTTGATACTTGAGCAGGATCAATTTTTTTATATCCTATTATTCTACCACGCTTATTTTTTATTGGTACACCTTTTTCTTCTTCAGATTCTTCTTCATCTATCTCATCTTCCTTATTATCACTAAGTTTAACATTCTTTTCATTTATATTAGTCTTAGCACCAGTTATTCCACCAGTTCCACCAGTTTGAGCTCCATCATTAGATGCACCACCAGCACCTACACCTGCAGTTGATTCAGCAACCTTAGATGCTAATTGCTTAGATTCTTCATCTTCTCCAGTATTTTCTAATCGTTTTCCACCTAATTCTAATTTATCAATTGCCTCTTCTATTTTTTTATTTTCATCATCATCACCTAATGTTATTTCCTGTTCTGTTACAGCAGTATTTGTTCCTTCAACATCAGATGATGTACCAACACTAAATCCATCTGCTGACGCTATCATCGTACCATCTGTTGTCTCAGTCTCTTCTTGTGTCTCTCCTTGTGGTCTTGATACCTCTCCTCTTAATTGTCTTTCCTGTTCCTCATCGTATATTAGTACACCATCTTGATCAAGGTCGGGATTATCTGTTAGCACATCATCAGTACTATTAGTGGCGACTCTTGAAGCATATATAAAGTCATTATTTAATTTGACCAATGTAGATTCAGTTTCTTTAATTGTTTTCTCACCTTCGGTTCTTTGACTCATAAAATCAAATTTAGGAAACGCATCAATGGTTCTTTTAATTCCATCACCAATTCCAGTCAAAAAATCTCTTACACCATCAACAAAACCAGTTAAAAATCCTACTGCCTTTTTTATCACATTTATTACATTACCTATCGCCTTTATAATTCCTGGTAGTTTAGTCACAAACCATCCAATTAAAATAATTCCAAAGAAATCTAATATTCTACCTAAAAATCCTTTAGTGCTTTTTGCTGCTACGGTTCCTTCTCTCTTCGTAACACCAGTTATACTTGATGCCTCTAACTCATCCTCTCTTTGCTTTCTTCGTACATTTTCTCTTCTTTTTCTAAAATATTCATTATCTTTTGATATTGTTTTTCTATCAAAAAGATTTTTATCTTTTGTAGTTTTAATAATGTCTTTGGCGATAATATTAGATCTATCTAAACTTTTAGTAAATTGCAAAGCAGAACGTCGAATAGAATTAATACTAATCGAAGATCTTAAGAGTGAATTTTTTCTTTGTTGTTCAGACATTATAATATGTTAAAAGCTGCTGATGCGACAATTGTACTATTATCATTTGGATTTGATGATTCTATATCAGGAGTATCATCTATACCTCCATTAGTTGTACTACCCGCAAAATTTGATTTTGATGTAGATTTACTATTAACCGTAGCATCAACAACATTTGCTACATTTGATGACATTTCTAAATTATCTCCATTATTAGCTGTCTTAAATGGAACTACCTCACCAACACTAAAACCTGATGCTGAAGTAATTGTTGTAGAGTCAGCAGATACGACACTCTCATCTTTTGGTGCATCTTTATATCCAATCGTTCTTCCTCTTTTATTTTTTATAGGAACTTTACCAGGTGGCACTCCTTTCTTATTTGTTGATCCAGCACCAGAAATAACATTTTCAACTCCATCCTGCATTTGTCCCTTTATTTTTTCAACATCAACTAAACCACCAGTCACTGCCTTAATAGCACCAGGGAAGAAATATCCAACCATACCTAAAAATGAACCAAGACCAGCACCAATTTTAGCACCTACAACAGTTCCTAAAGCAGCACCTACTGGACCTCCTGTCAACATCCCTGCTCCAAATCCAATAAGACCCCCTATTTTACCTAATGCAAAAGCTGTTCCCTTAACGACTGCAAGATAAACTCCAATGTCAACAGCTAGTTTTCCAAGTGCTATCGCTATCGATTTAAACTTAGTGAGACCTTTATCTCTCATCTCATTATAATCAGTAAATACTTTTATTCCCTTTTCAATTACAATAAGAGCATTAAAAAATTTACCTAACCAACCAGCTTTTGCAACTTTAGGTCCTGTCTTTGGATCAAACGGTTTTCGACCACCTTTAAATAATTCACCTATAATTGGAATTTGTTTTAATGATTTAAGAATTCTACTCTGTAGAGAGGCAAATAATCCTGCACCAGGATATGTTAATGCTCCTAATCCAATACCTCTTAATCCTATCGCACCTAATCCACTCCTTATAAATCTTAAAAATTTAGCTACGTTATTCCTTATTAATGCTCCTAAAAATTGAAATCCCTTTGTAAGCAGCCCACCAAATGTAACTTTTAACAATAATACTGTTAAACCCTTTATTAAAGCAAATACTTTTCCAATACCAAGTGTTAACGATAAAACAATTCCACCTATTATTAATAAATCTTTTAAAAATCGATCTTTTAATTTTTTTAATGCTTCAATATTTCCTGACGATGTAAATTCTAAAAATCTAAGTGCTTGAACTGTCAACCAACCACCAGCAAGAAATAATAATGAATCTGTCAATCTACCTAAAACACCTCTTGCAACTTGAGATACTCTTCTAACTGGAGAAAGTAATGCAAATTGTATTTTTTTCTCTAACTCACTTTCTTTTCCTTCTCTTAAACCCTGTTCAGCTAATTGTGCTTCTCTCTTTCTTTTTTGTAATTCTTTATTTTTTTCTATATCTTCACTTATTGATAAATTTTCTCTTATAGCATTTAATGATGTATTAAGATTACCAACTGACTCATTAATACCACTAAGTTGTGTAGATATAGATGTTAAAGTAAGAGAATTCTGATTTAGTAAACTCGTTGTCTGTGGATCTGAAACAGGTGGTGGAACAGCACGACCTGTAAAGACACTAGAAGACACACTTCTTCTAATACCTCTAAGACCTCCTGCTATTGGTGATGATAACCCTTGTTCCTCATCCATTACGTTCTTGTTGTGCTTTTAAATTTTCCTCTTCAACATATTGTTGGAGTAGTGAAACGTAAATTTCTCTCTCCCAAGGCATCATGTTCTCAAGTTCAGTTAAACTATATTTATGGTGCTGCATCAAAGCAAAATTTAATTTATAGTATGACACTAAATCTTCATGTGCCATACTTATCCGAAAAAACTCTGCAGCCCCTCTATTCTAATTTCACTCTCTACATTTGTATTTGGATTTGTCACTTTAACTGTATGAGCCAATTTAGGCATTGTCTCAAAGAATTTTTCAACTTTTTTAAATTGGTTCGAGTTTAATGACTCAACAAATGTTGTCAATTCTTTCTTTGTACATTCCTCCGATGTCCACGATTCTTCTTCAGAATATACCTGATCGATACAAGATGCAATCAAATCAAAAGTATCATCAACACTCATTTCATCAAGAGATCCAAAATTATTCTTGATAAATTCTGTTAAAGATGGATACTTCATTCTTAATGTATAAATGTCATCTAATACGATGTCAGGTGAATGGTCTTCATCTTTTTGAACTTTTATACTATCAATGTTAATTGATGTTGGTACTTGTGTCTTACCATCGTCAGGACAAGTAACCATGACTTCAATTTGTTCACCGACAGATTTACCACGAATATTTAAAAACAAATACTCAATATCAAATGTTGAAAGTCTTTCAACTTTTATTCCTTTTGATAATATACATTTTGAAATAACATCTTTAACAGCTCTTGCGATCTGTTTAGTGTCTTGAGATTCCATTGCAATAATGAGAATCTTTTCCTCCTTTACAAGAAAGGGTCTGTATTTAATTTTTCTATCCGACGAAGGAAGTATCAACTCATATGTTGGAGTTGAAATGGTTGGTAAAGGCATAATAATTACTACACTTCAGTTAAAATTATTTATAGGGGTTTTTAAAACGTATTATTGTATCTCATATATAAAATCATCCTTGACTCCACCAGTGCTGAGAGTTGAATCTGTTCCAGTAACAGTTCCCACACGACCAAGAGGAAATCCAAATCTAGTTCCTTGATTTAATAATGGTAAACCAGTTAAAACATTATTTAATTCAGTGGTATTATTATAGTCAATATTTCCGTTACCTGCTCTTCCACCTTTATTATTTAAATTTAATCCTAATGCCCTTGCGAGTGAAGTTGATTCACCACAAATATATCTATCATAGGAAAATGTTGCAGTTGCCTTTAACACTTGAGAATTTTGATATGAAACTCTTGTAGAATTGAGGGAAAGTGGAAATAATCCAACAAATCTATACTCTAAAAATTGAAAATGATTTCTCTCAAACTTGACGACCCTTGTGTCATTTGATTTATATTCACTTGGATATGCCATTCTAAAATGGTAAGAGTCCATTGTAGGATCTGCATATGATTGTCCCGAAATATATTCCATCCAGTGCTCTAAAAATTTCAATGTCTTATACTCATTATCAACCATAAAATCAAAGTTTATTTGAGTAAAATTACGAGTATGTGCAAACTTTTCGATTAACCCCTGAGAATCTCCAGCAGTGTTCACTGCTGCCATCGCACTTCCAGGCAAAACTGCGTCACTACATAGTAAACCTACATTATCAGCGATAAAACGATCATTAATACCTTTCCTCCTCATATGTCCTCTCAAACTTCTTCGATTATTATTATCACCTCTCGGTAAAACAAATTTGACAAGAAACTGTGATGTCTGAGCTACATTCTGTATCTTAGGCATTATATCTGATATTCTTCTCGGTCTTGGTGCTGGCACTCTAAATACTTCTATAGTATAGTTATTTAGATGGCT
>ENA-OSEY01003131-OSEY01003131.1-marine-metagenome-genome-assembly--contig:-NODE-3131-length-10332-cov-3.460263_pt1 | contig 10332 bp, 8 predicted proteins | sample MGYA00248465_ERZ534230 | MGnify/ENA primary metagenome ERZ534230 (study PRJEB26409, sample SAMN06344110) | marine metagenome | isolation source: Sea water from surface | place: Atlantic Ocean:Southern... | reverse complement strand
GATATGATCCAATTTTTATTCCAAAAAATAGGAAACAAACTTTCGGTGAAATGAAATTATCTAGTAAATATAAAATTGACCACAGATCAATTGCGTTTAAAAAAATTAAAAAATTTCTTTAAGTTTACCCTCCTTAATTTCATAAAAATTTAATTGATGATTAATTTTATTATCTTTAATTTTAAAAATTCCTATTTTTCCTTTAAATGTATTTTGAGTTTTAAAAGATTTACTTATTTCTAAAGCTTCATTTTTAAGTGATAAGTAATATATTAATCCTATTAAATCATAACTCAGCAATGATAGATAATTTGGTTTATAATTAAATTTTTCAAAAAATTTATCAGAAAATGCATCCAAATTTTGTTTGTTAATTGAGGGATAATAAATTGGTTGTAAATTTTTTTCTTTCAGTAAACTTTCATCAAACCATTGATTTAAAGTAATTATATATTTATTTTTTGGTAATACATCAGTATATAATAATGAAGTAATAACACTTTTTAAACTTTCGTCAAAATCTGCAATTACAATAGAGTCAAATTTTACATTTCCAAGAGTGTATTTTTTTTCAAGATTTTCTATAATTTTTTCTTTATTTGGATCATCAGTATTTTTAATTCTTGATATTTCATCTAACAAGTTTTGTTTTCTTATTCCATAGTTTGTGATTTTCTCTATTTGTTTGGTTAGCTTTGTAGGATCAATATCATAATTGTATTGTTTAAAAAATTTTATTTTTGACTCTTTAATTCCCTTTTTGATTTCTAGGTCATAATTTAAATTAGGAATTAAAAAAATCGTTTTTTTTATTTCACTTTTTTCTAAAAATTTTTTGATCGTATTTAGTTGTGATGATGAGTTAATGCCGCTGCTTATGATATTTTTATGAAGATCTAAAGTTTTATTCGTTAAAGATAAAAAAGTAATATTTTTTACCTCATCTAAAAATAATAAGTTTTTATGAAAAACTGGACCGATTACCAATGATATTCCCATTTTCTCAAATTCTAGAGCTGAACGTAAAGTCACATCGGGATCTGACCTGGTGTCTTTAGGATATATTTCTATGTTATTATTTTTTATGTCAATTAAGGCCATTCTAATGGAATTAAGTATTTGTTTTCCTAGAGATGCGTCATCTCCAGACAGTGGAGCCAATACCCCTATTTTAATTTTTGTTTCTTCAGAATAGGAAACTGATGTTTCAAATAATAAAATAAAAAATATAGAAAAAAGAATTTTAAAAAATTTATTCATTTAATGATTTATATAATTTTAGTATTGTATAATTATGACTGTAAACCCTAAATTTCAAAATAAAGAAATTAAAAAAGGTTTATATATAATACCCACTCCCATAGGAAATTTAGGTGATATTACTTATCGAGCAATAGAAATTTTAAAAAAGTCCGATTTTATTCTATGTGAAGATACTCGAATTTCGAGAAAATTGATGGAAAAATTTGGGGTTAAATCAAAATTGTTACCCAATCACAAATTTAATGAGAGGAAAAATTTATCTCAAATTATTAATCATTTGAGAAATGATAAAATCGTCTCCCTTATATCAGATGCTGGCACCCCAGGGATATCTGATCCGGGAGCCATCTTGATAAGACAATGTGTTGAAGAAAGAATAGATATTTATCCATTACCAGGACCTTCAGCGGTCAGTACAGCTGTATCAATTAGTGGTTTTTCTGAAAAATATTTTTTTTATGGTTTTTTTCCATCAAAATTGAAAGAAATTAAAAATGATCTTAAATCTTTGTCACAACTAGATGCCAGTATTGTTTTTTTTATATCACCAAAAAAAATTAATAAAATTATCTCATTTCTGAAAGAAAATTTTTCCGAAAGAGAAATTTTGATTTGCAGAGAAATGACTAAATTTTATGAAGAATATTTAAGATATAAGGTGGACGATTTAAAGACTTTCGATGAAAATTTAAAAGGCGAGTTAACCATCGTTATATCTGAAAAAAAAAAGGTAAAAAAAGATTCTCTTTTGTTAAGTGAATCAGATAAGAATAATATCAAGGGAATGATTAACAAATTAAGCATAAAAGAAATTGTAAATGTAATTTCTCAAAATAGCAGAGTTCCCAAAAAAAAAATTTATAATTTTTGTCTTAAAATAAAAAATGAAGTTTAAAATTCTAATATTATTGTTAATTACTCTATTTTTATCAGGATGTATTGGTGTTTCCTCAAAAGGAATTTTTGGTACCGGTGTGTCAGTTGCTTTGGATCCTCGATCTTTAGGAACACAGATTGATGACTCCATAATGCAAAAAAACTTATCAGCAAGATTAGTATTAATGGATAAAAAATATTTTTTATCAATTAAATCAAAAGTCTTGGATGGAAGGATTTTTCTAACCGGTAAAGTTGATAATCCAGAAGAAAAACTTAAGATAACAAAATTAGCTTGGGAAACAGAGGGAGTCAGATCTGTAAGAAATGATATTAAAATTAAAGAGAAATTTAATTTTCAACAATCTGCAAAAGATATTTTAATTACTTCACAATTAAGATCTGCAATGATATTTAACAAAAAAATTAAAGCAGTTAACTACCAAATAGACACTTATAAAAAAACAATATATGTTTACGGTATTTCACAAAATGAAGATGAAAGAGATGAGATTATTAAAGAGGCAAAAGAAATTCTAGATGTTAAAGATGTAGTAACAAGTATACTTATGGTAGATGATTTAAGAATTAAAAAAAACTAATTTTTCTTTCCATAATTAATCACTCCAGCAGAGTAGGCCGCAACGGATGCTAAATTTAGAATCTCAGAGGTTGAGCATCTTAGTGGTGCAATTTCAATTGCTGCGCCTAATCCAATCAACAAAGGTCCAATTACTTTTGAACTAGTCATGGTCTTCATAATTTTATAAGAAATAGCTGCACTATGCTGCCCAGGCATTATAAGTACATTTGCATTTCCAACAATTTCAGACATTGGATAAAGCTCTTTATATTCCTCATCAAGTGCAACATCGGGCTGCATATCGCCATCAAATTTAAAGTCTACTTTCTTTGACTTTAAAATTTCTACTGCTTCTCTAATATGTTTAGTTCTACTCGTCATAGGTTGACCAAAAGTTGAATGAGATAAAAAAGCTACTTTTGGAGTAAAACCAAATAATCTTACAACTCTTGCAGACGATATAGCAATATCTGCTAGTTGTTTTGAGGATGGGTATTCATGAACACTTGTATCCCCGATAAAAACTGTTCTACCTTTATTTACGACCATATTTAAACCAAACATGATTTCACCTGGTCTAGGAGGTACTACTTTTGTGATTTTTTGCAAAGATTGCCCGTATCTTCTTGTATTACCTGTTACCATTGCATCAGCATCTGAGCAAGCAACCATACAAGAACCCCAAATTACTCTGTCATTTCTTACTAATCTATCGCAATCCCTTTCAAGCAAGCCCTGTGATCTGTGTAATTTTTCAAATAGATATTTTGAGTATTTTTCTCTTAATTTTTTTTTAGTGGAATTTATAATCTCAATATCAAAGTTCTCGCCATAACCAATTTCTTTCAAACGTTGTTTTACGACTTTATCTTTTGCAACCAATATTGGTATGCCTAGACCACTATTTTTAAAAGCAATCGCTGCTTTTAATGTATTTTCATCCTCACCATCTGCAAATACGACTCTTTTTTGATTTTTTTTAATTTGCGAATTAATTCCTTGCATTATAGTCACCGATGGATCTAACCTTTGTTTTAATTGATCAGAATATAAATCAAAATTATCAATTTTTTTTCTTGCAACACCTGTTTTAATTGCAGCTTTTGCTACTGCTACTGGAATAACACTAATAAGCCTTGGGTCAAACGTAGAAGGAATAATATAATCTTTTCCATATTTTGGCCTATCACCACCCATGGCAGCAACAACCTCATCAGGTACTCTTTCTCTAGCAAGAAATGCTATTGCATTAGCTGCTGCTATTTTCATTTCGTCGTTAATTGTTTTAGCCCTTACATCTAAAGCACCTCTAAAAATATAAGGAAAACCTAACAAATTATTTACTTGATTTGGATAATCTGATCTACCAGTTGCTACAATTGCATCATCTCTAACTTCTTCAACTTCTTCAGGAGTAATTTCAGGGTCAGGATTTGCACATGCAAATATAATTGGATTTTTTCCCATACTTTTAACATTTTGTTTATTTAAAACACCAGCCGAAGAAAGACCCAAAAAAACATCTGCATTTTTTATTGCTTCAGTTAAATTTCTCGCATTTGTGTTAACAGCATAATTTAATTTCCATTTGTTCAAATTTTTTCTTCCTTTGTATATTACACCTTTGCTATCAAGCATTGTTATATTAGACTTAGTTACTCCACCTTTTACTAATAGATTAGAGCACGCCATTGCAGATGCGCCTGCTCCATTTACAATAACTTTTATTTTTTTAATATTTTTTTTGGAAATATCTAAAGCATTCATTAATGCAGCGTAAGTGATAATTGCTGTACCGTGTTGATCATCATGAAATACAGGAATATCTAATATTTTTTTTAATTCTTGCTCAATTATGAAACAATCAGGTGCAGCAATATCCTCGAGATTTATACCTCCAAAACTTTTAGAAAAATTTTTGATTGAATTTATAATTTCCTTCGAATTATTTGAATCTATTTCTAAATCAATAGCATCAATATCTGCAAACCTTTTAAATAGTACAGCTTTTCCCTCCATTACTGGCTTAGACGCAATTGCACCTAAATTTCCAAGACCTAATATAGCAGAGCCGTTACTTATAACAGCAACCAGATTACCTTTAGTTGTATAATCATATGCTAATTCTGGATTTAAAGAGATTGCTTTAACTGGTGCAGCAACTCCTGGCGAATATGCTAGAGCTAAATCTCTTTTAGTTACCATTGGTTTTGAAGACACAATCTCAATCTTGCCAGATTTATTGCTATTATGAAACTCTAAAGCTTCTTTATCAGAATAATGTTCAATTTTTTTTTTTCTCATTTTTATATTAGATATCAAAATAGAACTACGTTATGAGTAATATGATTTATGAATCTAATTAAGTCAACTAGCACGTTTAGTATCTTTACTTTTATAAGTAGAATTCTTGGATATATTAGGGATTTTTTGATAGCTATTACTCTAGGATCAGGACCATTATCTGATGCTTTCTTCGTAGCTTTTAGGATACCAAATACATTTAGAAGATTATTTTCTGAAGGAACATTCAATGCAGCCTTTGTTCCTAGCTACTCTTCTGAGTTAAAAAGATCAAAAAAGAAAGCAAATATTTTTGCAAACCAGATTTTTAATATTTTATTATTAGGTCTATTAGCTGTTGTTATTTTAATTGAAATTTTCATGCCACTTTTTATTAAAGTAATTGCTCCTGGATTTTCTGTAAACAGTGCTAAATTTGATTTAGCTATAATCTTAACAAGAATTACTTTTCCATTTTTATTTTTTATTAGTCTTGCATCTTTTTTTTCTGCAATTTTAAATTCTCACAATAAATTTGGTGTCGCTGCCGCAGCACCAATAATTTTAAATATTATCCTAATAATTATTTTAATTTTAGACTTAGGTTTTGGAGATCAGATCGTTTTACAATTATCTTATGGTGTTTCTATAGCTGGATTTTTGCAACTATTTTTACTTTTTATATTTGTGAAGAAAAAATTTACACCAATAATAGATTTTAAATTAAATATTGATAATAAAGTTAAGTTTTTTTTTAAAAAATTATTACCAAGTATATTTTCCTCCGGTGTCACTCAAATAAATATTTTAATTGGAACCATTATTGCATCCTTTGAAGTGAATGCAGTCTCTTATTTATATTATGCAGATAGGATATACCAAATTAATTTAGCGATAGCAGGTATTGCTATAGGCACAGTATTGTTACCAAACTTAAGCAAATATATTACAATAAAAAATATTGGGAAAATCAATTTAATTCAAGACAAATCAATAGAATTAAGTTTTTTTCTTAGTTTACCAGCGATGTTAGCGTTAGTTGTTGCATCAGAGCAAATAACATCTAGTCTTTTTGGCTATGGTTCTTTTGATAAAATTAGTGTCATAAACTCTTCAAAAGCACTTTATTATTTTGCATTTGGTTTACCTGCATTTGCTTTGATTAAAATTTTGTCAGCTTTTTTATTTGCAAGGCAAAACACTAAAACACCGTTTTACTTTTCTTTAGTCTCTGTAATAATTAACATATTAATTAGTGTTGTTTATTTCAATAAAATAGGATTTATAATTATACCTATAGCAACCACTATTTCATCTTGGATCAATGTTGTTCTTCTGTACTTTTATTTGTCTAGCAGAAAATATTTCGTATTTAATCAAAATTTAATTTTTTAAATTCTAAAAATTTCTTGTTCTTCTTTTTTAGCAATATATTCATTTTATTTAATTTTAAATAATTTTTCAGAATTATTTGCTTACGAAAGTAGTTTAAAATTTATATTCATGATTACCTCTGTTTTAATCGTTGGTTTAATTTACCTATTCATTTCATTACTTACAAAAGCTTTCAAATTAACTGATATTAAATTAAAATACTGATAAATGAAAAAAAAAATCTTTTCAGGTGTACAACCTACCGGCAATCTTCACTTAGGCAATTATATTGGTGCTATTAAAAATTTTGTTAGTTTTCAAAATCAAAAAAATACTGATTGTATATATTGTGTTGTAGACTTACATGCTATTACTGTTAAACAAGATCCAAATGAACTTAGAAAAAACATAAGAGAGACTGCCGCAACTTTTCTTGCTAGCGGATTAGATTACAAAAAAAGTATAATTTTTAAACAATCTGCAATATCTTCACATGCTGAATGTTCTTGGTTATTGGGATGTTTTGCAAGAATGGGTTGGTTAAATAGAATGACGCAATTTAAAGAAAAAGCCGGCAAAGATAAAGAAAAAGCAAGCATTGGTTTATACATATATCCAGTTCTTATGGCTGCAGATATTTTGTTATATGACACAACACATGTACCAGTAGGTGAGGATCAAAAACAACATTTAGAATTAACAAGAGATATAGCCCAAAAATTCAATCTAGAGTACAAAGTACAAAACTTTTTTAGTGTTCCAGAACCAATGATACAAAATGAATTCGCAAGAATAATGAGTTTAAAAGATGGAACAAAAAAAATGAGTAAATCAGATGTATCAGATTTGAGTAGAATAAATTTAAACGATACAAAAGATGAAATATTAAATAAAATTAAAAAAGCCAAAACAGACTCTGCACCAATACCTGAGAAAAAAGAGGATCTAAAAGATAGACCTGAAGCGGAAAATCTTTTAGGTATTTACTCAAGTTTGAGTGAACAAAATTTAGATATGACCATCAACCAATTTTCAGGAAAGAATTTCTCTGAGTTTAAAAGTTCTTTATCAGATTTATTAATTGAAAAAATTTCACCTATATCTGATGAAATAAAAAAATTAAAAAATGATAATTCTTTTATTGATCAAGTTTTGCTTGAAGGAAAGCAAAAAGCGGAAATTATTTCATTAAAAAAGGTTGAAAAAATAAAGGAATTGATAGGTTTTTAATTAACACTTTAAATTTTAAAATATATAACTATATAAATCTTATGTTTGTACAAACTGAAAACACACCTAACCCAAATTCTTTAAAATTTTTTCCTGGAAAAAAAGTTTCTGAAACTGGTCCAGTTGAGATTTTAGATATCAAAGAGACGAATAATGAGCTAGTTAAAAACATATTATCTATAAAGGGAGTTAGAGGTTTGTTTTTATATGAGGATTTTTTATCTGTAAATAAAAGTGGTGACATCGATTGGTCAGATCTTAAACATATAGTGATTTCGTATATTAATGATTTTTATTCTAATGGTAATGAATGTGTAATAAATAAAGATAGTGATAGAAGTAGTGATTTAAATTTAAGCGAAATAGAAAAAAAAATTGTAAATATCTTAGAAACTAAAATTAGACCTGCAGTTTCTAGAGATGGTGGTGATATAACTTTAAGCAGTTATAAAGATGGAGTGGTTACAGTAAAACTCAAAGGAAGTTGCTCAGGTTGTCCAAGTTCAACTATTACGTTAAAACGAGGTGTTGAAAACCTTCTTACTCATTATATTCCCGAAGTTAAAGAAGTTATATCTATTTAAAGAAAATTTTAAAAATTTATGATAAATAACTTTAAATCAATGAAAATTTCTGAAATAAGAAAAATTCTTTTAAAAAGAGGTTTTAAAGTATCTAGGTTAAATAGAAATAAAATCAATAAGGATTTAAAAAATATTTATTTAACTGTCGCTTTTAGTTTTGTACTAGTTGGTATATTTTCAATATTACCTTTGACAGTAAATTTTGTTAATAAGAGTATAAATTCACCAAAAGAAATAAAAAACTATTCAAAACAAAACCTAGAAAAAATTTTATCAGGTGAAAATTTGTATACAGAAAAAAATTTAGATGACAAATTAAATCAAAAATATCTTTACGAAGACATAGAGTTTAACAAAGGTCCTTCTCAGTCCGTTAGATTAGAGGCTTCGACATTAAATCAAATGTTTGATGATAAAAAATATACTCTTAAATTAGTTAGGAAATCTAAAATTGTAAAACCATTCGAGGTTGGAATGTTACCTGTGGAAATGAAGCAAATAGAAAACTCAAAAAAAAGAAAAGATCTATTTATTAAAATTGTTTTACCATTAATATTAAGTGAAAATAATAGAATAAAAGGAGATAGAAATACTCTTTTCAAAATATTAAACAAAAATAACAATTCGAAATTAGAAAAAGAATGGTTATTAAAAAAATTCAAACAATATGGAGTCGTAAATAAGGATTTATCAACTCTAAAAGTAAGAATGGACGAGGTACCTGTTTCACTAGCTATTGCACAAGCAGCAAAAGAAACAGGATGGGGAACTTCAAGATTTGCTATTGAGGGAAATGCTTTATTCGGTCAATGGACTTATTCTGGTGAAGGTATAAAACCTGCTGCAGCTGATGAAAATGATAAACATAAGGTAATGACGTTCAGTGTATTAAAGGCATCTGTTAGAGCATATCAGAGAAATTTAAATACTCATTCAAGTTATAAAGAATTTAGAAAAGCAAGAGCTATTCAAAGAGATAATGATGAACCATTAAATAGTACTGAATTAGCAAACTATCTTAACGAGTACGCGGAAACTGGTAATGAGTACGTTAAAACTTTGAAGATAATTATAGATCAAAATAATCTTAAAGATTTTGATAAAGCGAAAATACTTCCGTTGAAAAAAGAACTAAAAAATAATATTTAATTAGTTTTAATAGAAAACTGTAGGCCCAACCATCTCCATCCATCTTGATTTAAAGAACAATTAACTCTCCCTCTTCTAAATTTGAATTTTTCTTTAAAAAAAAATTTTAAAACATTTCCTTCTAATTCAGTTTTGGTCTGATGCCAATCCTCACCTTCGTTTGAGAAACATGTTATACCATTAACATTTTGATTATTAAAAAAAGTAATTTTCAAATTTGGTGGATTGTTTTCAGGTAGTATCAAATTATCTTTTATAGATATTTTTTTATATTCAAGAGGTTTTAATTTTATTAAAAAATCAAATCTTTCTATATCACCATATTTTTCATTAATTGGAAACCTTGGTAGCTCAAATTTATCTTTATTTAAGTCAATAACACCGGAGTTTTGACCAAAAGCAAATTCAAAATTTTTTTCAATATATAATTTTTGTTCCAAACTATACTCACCAAATGGATACGAAAAGTAGATAGGATTATAGCCAATTTTATCTTGGAATATATTAATAGATTTATCTATATCCTTTTTAAATTTGTCAAACTCATAGTTTATGAGATATTCGTGTGAGTGAGAATGATTTCCGATATATGCAAAATTTTCTTTTTCGATCTCCTTAATTTGCTCCCAGTTCATATAACCAGTTTTTCCAACAGGTTCTGTTGATATGAAAAGGATGAAAGGTATCTTATTTTCTTTTAAAAATGGCCACGCATTATCGTAAAATGATTTAAATCCATCATCTATAGTTAATAAAATTTTTTTTTCATCCTTTCTGATATCAAAATTTTCTTTAAAATCCTCTAAATTTATAAATTTAAAATTTTGATCTTTTATAATTTGTATATGTTTTTTAAATATATCCATATCAATATTGGTAGATGGATACTTATTCTCGTTAAATCTATGATACATTACTGACAACACTCCATTATCATTTGAAAAAGTTTCACTAGCGATTGCATATGCGAGAGTTTTTGTTATTAATATT
>ENA-OSEY01003130-OSEY01003130.1-marine-metagenome-genome-assembly--contig:-NODE-3130-length-10332-cov-3.909508_pt1 | contig 10332 bp, 13 predicted proteins | sample MGYA00248465_ERZ534230 | MGnify/ENA primary metagenome ERZ534230 (study PRJEB26409, sample SAMN06344110) | marine metagenome | isolation source: Sea water from surface | place: Atlantic Ocean:Southern... | reverse complement strand
AAGGCTTAAATATCACAACAAAAACAATCAAAATAAGCAATATTGTGGGTATTTCATTAATTAATCTATAAAATTTATGAGAGTGACTGTTTTGATCTATTTTGAATTTGTTTAGAATTTTTCCTAAATAAAAATGATAAATCGTCAGGAATGTAACCAAAACTAATTTAATCAACATCCAAGTTTGACTCAACTGCTGAAATCCTATGCTATGAATTAATAGCAATCCAAAAATCCATGAAAGTATCATGGCTGGTGTCATAATATAATAATATAGCTTTCTTTCCATTACCTTAAATACTTCAGAAGTTTTAAATACATCTTTATTTTGTGCGTGATAAACAAAAATTCTTGGGAGATATAAAAGACCAGCCATCCAAGAAATAACAGAAATTAAATGGAACGATTTAAACAGTAAATAATAATTCATCTTTCAAATGTTGCGTTTAATTAAATCATTCAACAAATTTATATGATCTTTGTTATCATTTAGGCATGGTATCATGTCAAAATTTTCACCTCCAGACTCCATAAAACTTTCCTTTCCTTGTATCAATATCTCTTCCAATGTTTCTACGCAATCTGATGAAAAGCCAGGACATATTGCAAGGACATTTTTTTTTCCTTCTTTAGGTAAATTTTCTAGAGTTTTATCTGTATAAGGTTGTAACCATTCCTGAGGCCCAAACCTTGATTGAAAAGTAGTTTTAATTTCAATTGATTTGAACTTTTCTGAAATTAATCTTGTAGTTTTGTGACAATAGCAGTGATATGGATCTCCTTTATCAAAATACTTTTTTGGTATTCCGTGATACGAAGCCAAAATTAAATCTGGTTTCCAATTTATACTTTCAAGTTTTTTATTAATAGAATTCACTAAAGCTTCGATATACAAAGGGTCTGATTCATAATGAGGTATAATCTTTAATGAAGGTTGCCACCTCATGCTCATAAGCGTTCTGTAAACTTCATCACAAACTGTTGCCGTGGTCGCAGCAGCATATTGAGGATATAAAGGCAGAATTATAAGGTTTTCACAACCTTTTTCATGTAAATTTTTTATTTTGCTTTTTATACTTGGATTGCCATATCTCATTGCAAAATCTATCATTAAGTTTTCATTTGAGATAGAATTTGAAACTTTTTCTGCTTGTTTTTGAGTATAATATAATAATGGGGACATATTTTGTTCTTTCATCCAGATTTCTTTATAAGCTTTTGCAGTTTTGGAAGGCCTAAAATTTAGAATAAAAACATTTAAAATTATTTGCCACAACAAAGGATTTACTTCGATCACTCTTTTATCAGATAAAAATTCTTTTAAATATTTTCTAATATCAAACCAATTTGTTGAGTCTGGTGTTCCCAAATTTACTATAAGCACTCCAGTTTTTCCAAATTTAACTTCGGGGTGTTTCTTCATTATTTAAAATTCCTTACAATTTTTACTAACTCTTCTACCATTTCGATTTTTGTTTCTGGAAGGATACCATGGCCTAAATTAAATACGTAAGGGCGATCTCTAAATGCTTCTAAGTACTTGTTTACCTCTAGATTAAGCATATCCTTATTTGTTAATAAGATTTGTGGGTCAAGTCCTCCTTGGATGGGTATCTCTACATCACTAATAATATTTTTTAAATTAACATTATAATCTATATTAACCATGCTAGGTTTTACAACCTTACAAAAGACTTTGTAATCAGAGATACCTCTAGGAAAACAAATAACAGGTACACCAAGTTTTTTGGTATAATCAACTAGTGAAGAAGTTGGTTTATATAAATATTTGTCAAAATCATTTTCAATTAATCCTGCCCAACTATCAAAAATTTGAATTATTGTTGCTCCTGCCTCTACTTGATTTTTGATATGTAATTTAATGAATTTGTCTAATATTTCTAAAATATCTATTATCAAATTTGTGTCTTTAAAGAAGAATTTTGATAACCCATTTTTTGGCGAAACTTTATTAATCATATAAACAAGCAAAGTCCATGGTGCTCCTACAAATCCGATTACATCTTTATTTTTTAATTTTTCATTTCTTTTTACGTTATTTATTAGTTTATATATTGGTTGTAATTTATCTGAAAAATAAGTTTCCTTTAAGTTAAACATTTCTTCTTTGTTAATCTCTCCAAGCCTAGGTCCAAAATTCTTTTGAAATTCTACTTTTTGCCCCATACCAAAAGGTATCATTAAAATATCTGAAAAGATTATAGCAGCATCAAATTTGAATCTATCTAATGGCTGTAGTGTTATTATCTCTGAGAGTTCTTCGTTTAAGCATAATTCTATAAAATTCGTGTTCTTTTCTCTAATCTCCCTAAACTCAGGCAAATATCTGCCTGCTTGTCTCATCAACCAAATGGGATTTACATCAGTCCTTTTATTTATTAAGCATTCTTGAATAGGTGTCATTTATAATAAAATATATATATTCTTATTTTATTATTAGTATGAATTGTAGATAACGTAAATTACTCAATTTCAACAGTTTATACATTTTTTATACATACTATTTATAAAAAAATCTTTTAAAACTTAGATTATTTAACGATTTTATTAAATTGCAAAATTGTTAATAAAGTATCCACAAATATAAAAATGTTAATTAATTGGTAATAAATTATAAAATTAAAAATTTATTTAAGTTTTAAGTATAATTCTTATTTAATTAAAAGTTTATATACTATTTATACATGAAAAATACACATCAAGTTTATTTAATATCAGACTCCACAGGGGAAACTTTAGACAGAATATTTATGGCTTTAAAAGCTCAATTTAGCAATTTCAATTATGAGTTAAATCAGTTTTCATTTACTAGAACAGAAAACCAAATATCCACAATACTCAAAGATGCCAAAAACAAGGATAGCCCTATAATTTTATACACAGTAGTAAATAGTAAGCTTGCTAAGTTTTTATCTGAGGAAGCAAATAAAAAACAAATTCCATGCTTCGGAGTGTTGGGTGATTTAATTTTAAACTTCTCAAAAATCTTAAATCAAAAAGCCACTCATCAACCGAGCGCTCAACACGTCCTAGACGAGGATTATTATAAAAGAATTGAAGCAATTCAATTTACAATGAACCATGATGATGGAAATAATACTGAGAATATTTTAGAGTCGGATATAATTTTAATTGGTGTGAGTCGAACAAGCAAAACTCCAACATCGATATATTTGGCAAATAAAGGCTTAAAAACTTCAAACATTCCATTAGTTAACGATATGAGCATACCAAAAGAAGTGATAAAATCGAGCACCATTTGTATTATTGGTTTAACAACAGAGGCAGAAAGATTATATGATATAAGGAGAAACCGACTAAATTCACTAAAAGAAAACGAAGCGTCTGATTATACTAGTTTGGAAAAAATAAGAGATGAGATCGACCAATCTAGGAAAATATTTAAACAAAATAAATGGCCTATTATTGATGTGACAAGAAAATCAGTTGAGGAAACTGCTGCATCAATAATTAAAATTTTTGAGATAAAGAATAAAAATGCGTAGTATTATATTAGCATCAAAGAGCAAGGTTAGAGAAGAAATTCTAAAAAAAAATGGAGTAGAATGTATAATTAAACCATCCAATGTAGACGAGGAGCCTGTTAAAAAAAGCCTACTTGGAATAGGTGCTACTCCAGAAATAGTTTCAAAAAATTTAGCTGAGTTAAAAGCTAATAAAATTAGCCAACAAAATCAGGATATACTTGTTTTGGGGGCAGACAGCGTAATAGATATTGATGGAGAGTTAATTTCAAAACCTACAAATAGAGAAGAAGCTCTCAATATTTTGAAAAAATTAAATGGAAAAACGCATTTACTCATTAGCTCTGTTTGTATTTCTAAAAATGGTTCGATGATATGGAATTACACAGACAAAGCATTTTTAAAAATGAAAAAATTTTCGAATGACGAATTACAAATATATTTAAATAAAATATCAGACGAAGCTTTATATTCCTATAATGTTTATCAAATTGAAGGAGAGGGAAGATCTCTTTTTTTAAAAATAGAAGGCGATGAAAATACAGTCATGGGTCTACCAATAAAAAAAATACTAGAGTATTTAGAGGCTTCTGAATGAAGAAGTATTTAGTAATAGGCAATCCAATTGAACATTCCTTGTCTCCAAAACTCCAAAACTATTGGATTAAAAATAACAAATTAGATGCAGTTTATGGTAAATTGGAAACATACGAAAAAGATTTAATCGAACTATGTGCCAATTTAAGAGAAGGCAAGCTAGATGGGTTAAATGTTACGATACCTTTTAAAAATAAAATCATTCCACACTTAGATATATTAAGTGGAAATGCTTTAAGAACACAATCTGTAAATACAATCTCTGTAAAAGAGGGAAAGCTAATTGGAGATAATACAGATATAGATGGATTTCAGCTCAGCCTTAAAAAAATTCATTATGATGTTTTTAACAAAACTATTTTAATCTTGGGTGCAGGCGGTGTAGTGCCTTCTATAATCTATGCATTAAAAAAAATGAACGTTTCAAAAATAATTTTGTGCAATAGAACTAAAGAAAAAGCAGAGAAACTAAAAAGTATATTTAACGAAATAGAAATAATAGATTGGGGAGCTTTAATTGAATTTGATATGATCATCAACGCAACAAGCTTAGGCTTAAAACAAAATGATAAGTTCGGAATAGATTTTTCAAATGTAGGTCAAAATAAATTGTTTTATGATGTTATATATGAACCTTTTCAAACTGAATTTTCTAAAGCAGCAAATCTACCAAATAACAAATTTGAAAATGGTTTGAATATGTTTGTATATCAAGCACAAAAAGCCTTTAGTATTTGGCATAACATAGAACCAATCGTAAACGAGGAGTTAATAAAATTTTTAAGAGATTAAAATAAATGAGATTAAAAAACAAAGTAGCAATTATAACGGGGTCTGCATCTGGATTTGGAAAGGGTATTGCTAAAAAATTTACTGAGGAAGGTGCAAGAATAATAATGGTAGATATAAACTCTAAATTACTGAAAAAGATATCTAAAAATTATTCTCAAGATTATTTTGTTGCAGATGTTTCCAAAGACTCGAATTTTAAATCATTAGCCAAGTATGTTAAAAAAAATTACCATAAGTTAGATATTGTTGTTAACAATGCTGGAATAACTCATAAACCAAAACCAATGGAAAAAGTAACTGAGAACGAATTCGACAACGTATTTAAAGTAAATGCAAAATCAGTATATTACTGTGCTAAATATTTTGTTCCAAAAATGAAAAAATTAAAAAGAGGAATTATACTAAACATTGCATCTACGGCAGGCTTATCTCCAAGACCAAAACTAAACTGGTATAATGCAAGTAAAGGATGGATGATAACAGCAACAAAAGCAATGGCAATTGAGTTAGCGCCCCACAAAGTAAGAGTAAATGCTATAGCGCCCGTTGCGGGTGTTACTCCGTTATTGAAATCATTTATGGGAGGTAACACCCTAAAGAAAAAAAACGCATTTTTATCCACAATACCTATAGGCAGATTTTCAACTCCACAAGATATGGGGAATGCAGCTTGCTTTCTATGCTCAGACGAAGCAAGTATGATAACAGGAGCTATTTTAGAAGTTGATGGAGGTAGGTGCATTTAGCTTAAATGATTAGAATTGGAATAATTGGAAGTATAGGATCGGGGAAATCATTTATAGCAAAATTATTCAAATATCCAGTATTTGATGCTGATAAAGAAGTTAGATATTTATATAAGAATAGTAGAGAATGTTATAGAAAATTAAATAAAATTTTACCAAAGCATGTAAGGTCATTTCCGGTAAGAAAAAAGGAACTTATAATTGCAATAAATGAAAATAAAAAAAATTTAAAAAAAATTTCTTCCATAGTTCATCCAATTATCAGAGAAAAAATGAAAATTTTTTTAAATAAAAAAAAAAATTCAAAAATAATTATTTTAGATATCCCATTATTGATTGAAAATAAATTGAATAAAAAAAAAGATGTGTTGCTATTTGTAAAAACAAATAGAAAAAAAATTATAGAAAGATTAAAAAAAAGACCTAATTTTAATATGAAAACCTTTCGAAGTCTGAAAGAAAATCAGTTAAATCTCTCAAAAAAAAGAAGAATAGCAAACTATATTATAGATAATAATTACTCACCAAATATAATGAAAAAAAAAATTAATTTATTAAAAAAAACAATTTTAAATGAAAGAAATAGTATTAGACACTGAAACAACTGGTTTGTCTGTTAAAGATGGACATAGAATCGTAGAAATAGGGTGCATTGAATTAGATAATTTAATTCCAACTAAAAAAATTTTTCATTGTTATTTAAATCCTGAAAGAGAAGTTTCTAAGAGTGCTCTTGAAGTTCATGGATATACCGATAAATTTTTATCAGATAAAAGAAAATTTGCAGAAGTTGCTGATGAATTTTTAAACTTTATTAATGGTAAAAAAATAATAATACATAATGCAGATTTTGATATTTCACACTTAAACAACGAGCTTTCATTAATTAATAAAAAAAAAATTACTAAAGATCTTGTTATAGATACATTGGAAATAGCTAGAAATAAATTTCCGGGCTCAGGAATCAGTTTAGATGCATTATGCAAAAGATTTAAAATAGATAATTCAAAAAGGGATAAACATACTGCTTTGATTGATTGTGAATTATTATCTAAAGTATATATAAATTTAATCGGACAAAAAGAGCCTGTATTCCAGTTTCAAAATGAAGTGGAAAAAAATAATAAAGAATTAATTAAAAATATTGATTATTTTAAAAAAGTAATTAGTCCTACTTTAGATGAAATAGAAAATCACAAAAATTTTTTAAAAAAGGAATTAAAAAAAAATTTTTATTAATTTAATTTCTGGTTATATAACTGCTCAAAGTCTACTTTTTTTTCTAATTTTAAATCTTGAAATCCTGCATCTTTTATAACAGTCAAAAAAATTTTCTCTAATTCAGGATAGATTTCTTTTTGAACTTCAATTAGTATTATTTTTTCTAAATCTTCCTTAATTAAATTTTTATCTTTAATCTTAATAACTGTGGCATAGGCAATTTCAAAATAAGATTTTCTTTTATTATCGCTTGGATCTTTGTAATGTAATTTTGTTATTATTTCGATCATTTCATTTTTCATAGGCTTAGTAGTGATATTTATCCCAAGGGAGTATTTTGTTATATACTCTCTACTAAATAAATAAATATCTGGGCTAGGTATTTCCACTGATAAATCTTGAATATACTTTAAAATAATTTCAAATTTTTTTGTCATCATCCTCGTTTATATCCTCGTAGTCTCCCTCAATAAAATCTTTATTTACAGTGGTTTTTTGTTTTTCTTTTTTCACAAATTTATTCAGAATAATTTTTCTAGTAAAAGGTATAACAAGTAGTATTCCAATAATGTCTGTTGCAAAACCAGGAAGAATTAAAAGGAATGCAGCAAATGCAAGAGTTGCTCCTGAAACAATTTCATAGATTGGCAATTCATTTTTGATTAGCTGACTCATACCTGATTTTAGCGTGTTAAATCCTTCGTATCGAGCATAGGCAACCCCTAAAATTGCTGTTGTTAATATCAATAAAACTGTATTAAATGCCCCAATTTGTGATCCAATTTTAATGAATAAGTAGATCTCCAAAAGTGGAATACCTATAATTAAAAGTAATGCTGTGTTCATTTGTCTATTATTTAATTAGCAGGTTGAAATTATCAACATAGTAAATATTATATCAGTATGAATTATAGCTTTGAATACATTGATATAATACTTCTTGCAATGATTGCAGGTTTTATTTTTCTTAGATTAAGAGGAATATTAGGAAAAAAAACAGGGTTTGAGGAAGATATTGACTCTAGTTTTGCTCATGAAGCGCCACCAGCTAAACCAAGAGTAGATTTAAACGCAAACACTTTTGATGAAAATGCCAAGAAAGAATTCGTGAAGGGTGCAAAAATAGCTTACGAAACAATTATCACAAATTTTGCAAAAGGAAAATTAAAAGATGTTAAATCACTGTTAGACAAAAATGTTTACCAACAGTTTGAAGAAGCAATAAAAGATAGGGACGCAAAAAATTATTCATCCGAAACAACATTTATTGGTATCAATTCAGCAGAAGTCAAAAATCACCAGCAAAACAAAAATATGTTAGAAGTTACTATTGAATTTGTGAGCGAGATTATTTCTTGTGTTAAAGACAAGGATAATAAAATAGTTTCAGGAGATCCTGAAAAAATAAAAAAAGTTCTAGATACTTGGAAATTTTCTAAAGATAGTCGATCTTCAAATCCTAACTGGCTTCTAATTGACACCCAAGCTTGACAAATAAGTTATCAGATAAAGACAAAAAAGACTGGATAAATTTTATAAATAGTTCTGAAAAACTTCAGAGTAAAGACTTAGAACAATCAAACGATCGAGCAATTTTAGAAAGATCGATTGATTTACATGGCTTTACGTTGGAAGAAGCAAATAAAGAAATTTCAAAATTTATTGAGAACTGTTATTTAAATAAGGTAAAAAAAATTAATGTTATTACAGGTAAAGGGATGAGGTCAAAAAATATAAATGATCCTTACCAGTCTTCAGAACTCAGTATTCTAAAATATTCAGTGCCAGAGTACATTAAAAATAACTCTGAATTAATGAAAAAAATAATTAAAATTGATTTTGAATCTGTCAACAGTCCATCAAAAGGAAATTTCGATATTATTCTTAAATCTATAAAATAAACTTAGATAGATCTGTATCTTTTACTAGTTCACCGATGTTGTCTTTAATATATTTGCCATCAACAGTTATTTTCTCCCCAGCTCTATCTGTTGCTGTAAAACTTATTTCATCTAAGACTCGCTCAATTATAGTATGTAATCTTCTTGCTCCTATATTTTCTACAGATGAATTGACTTCACTTGCTATATGAGCAATGGTATTAATTCCATCTTCTGTAAATTCTAAATCTACATTCTCAGTTTTTAATAGTGCCTTATACTGTTTAATTAAACTGTTATCTGGTTCCTTTAATATTCTAATAAAATCTTCACTATTTAGGGCATCAAGCTCAACTCTTATTGGAAGTCTGCCCTGTAATTCAGGTAAAAGATCTGATGGTTTTGCTAATTGAAAAGCACCAGAGGCAATGAATAAAATATGATCTGTTTTAACAGGCCCATATTTAGTGCTGACAGTAGTACCCTCTATTAATGGCAACAAATCTCTTTGAACTCCTTCTCTTGATACATCTCCACCAACTCTGTCTGTTCTTGCAGAAATTTTATCAATCTCATCCAAAAAAACTATCCCATTATTTTCTGTTGAGTCTTTCGCAGATTTTATAATTTTATCTTGTTCAATAAGTTTATCTGACTCTTCATTTATTAAAATTTCATGAGACTCTTTTACTGACATCTTTTTTTTCTTTGGTTTTTGACCCATGGATTTCCCAAGCATGTCTGAAATGTTTATCATTCCAACATTTGCACCAGGCATTCCTGGTATTTCAAATGATGGCATCTGATTAGACTCGCTAACAGCTATTTCAATTTCATTATCATCTAAATCTCCATCTCTTAATCTTTTTCTAAAACTTTCTCTAGTTGCTACGCTTGCTTTATTTCCAACTAAAGCATCCAAAACTCTATCCTCAGCTAATTTTTGCGCTTGTGCATGAACTTCTTTTCTTTTCTTTACTTTTTCCATTGCAATCGCAATTTCCAACAAATCTCTTACAATTTGCTCAACATCACGTCCCACATATCCTACTTCTGTAAATCTTGTAGCTTCAACTTTTACGAATGGAGCTTCTGCTAATTTTGAAAGTCTTCTAGAGATTTCAGTTTTACCAACACCAGTTGGCCCTATCATTAAAATATTTTTTGGAAGAACTTCATCTTTCATGTCATCTTCTAATGCCTGTCTTCTCCACCTATTTCTTAGAGCAATCGCGACTGCTCTTTTAGCTTTATTTTGTCCAACAACAAATCTGTCTAATTCTGAAACAATTTCTCTTGGTGATAATGAATTTGCTATTGTAGTTTTTTCTTTTGCAACTTTACCTTTTGGAAATGAAGTAACATTTGATTTTTCCATTATATTTTCTCCATACTTAAATTGTCGTTAGTAAATACACAAATATCTGATGCGACTTTAATAGATTTTTTTGCAATTTCTTCTGCAGACATGTCAGTATCCATTAATACTTTTGCAGCAGCCAAGGCATAATTTCCACCTGAACCAATTCCAATTACATCTCCTTCAGGTTCAAGAACATCCCCAGTTCCTGAAATTATAAAACTTTTTTC
>ENA-OSEY01003128-OSEY01003128.1-marine-metagenome-genome-assembly--contig:-NODE-3128-length-10335-cov-2.397641_pt1 | contig 10335 bp, 5 predicted proteins | sample MGYA00248465_ERZ534230 | MGnify/ENA primary metagenome ERZ534230 (study PRJEB26409, sample SAMN06344110) | marine metagenome | isolation source: Sea water from surface | place: Atlantic Ocean:Southern... | reverse complement strand
ACACCAGACCGCCAGCGACGTCACCTGACTTCACATAGTAAATCACAATATACATCGCTATACTACCGGCAATAGTGCCACAAAAGTTTAGAGCAAACACGATGCCGACCAAACCCATCATTGGTTTCGATGAGGCGGCTTGCCCGATCGCTTTCATAAACCCGATGTCTTTATTTTCCTTCTGTGCGACATTATAGAAACGCTCTTTACCAAAAATTGCAGGTAAAATTCCCATGCCAATGAACACGACTAGCGCGAGGCCTAACGCGATCCAACGTGCCCCCACCAGCGGATTTTCAAAACCACTCCAGTTGGTCGCAGGCACATACCAATTCACACACAAATTACCGATGTTATAAAAGAGCGCCAAATAAAACATTAGACGCGTGCGTTCGTGATAGTCTGGCGTTTGTTCGTAAACGAGCGCGTTGAAAGGCACGGAAAAAACCGTGAATGCGGTAAAAAATAGCACACTAACAATCGTTAGCCATAGGAAAGTGCCAGTATCGCCCATGCTTTGCGGGACCATCCAAATGGTCAAAAAGGTCAAGGCCACCGCAAGCGCACCGAAAAATACGTATGGGCGACGACGACCATAGCGTGATTGAGTGCGGTCCGAAATGCGCCCCATAACTGGATCGGTAAATGCATCCCAAATTCGAGGGATAGTCATCGCCAAACCAAACAAGGCTGGATTCAAACCGAGAAAAATCTGAAAGATTGGTTGTGCCATATACTGCACAATCAATCCACCATTCTGAATCGGGAACCCCCCCGCACCAACCGCTAGCTTCTGCCCGAGAGGCACACGGTCTTCAGCTTTGGTGTTATGATATTCGCTCATGTTCGTAGTCTAAAAGGCTACTTGTCTACAAGGTGCTCTGTCTCAACCGTGACTGCCTCAGCAATCAGCGGGAAGCAATAATGCCCTGATTTCTTCTTAAAAGAAACCGCCTCAAAGCCAGGAAGTTTCAGATCAAACCGTAATGCAGTCGTATCATCCAATTCGACAATCGGCTCAGCATCGGTGTGCCACTCCCACCAATTGCGCACAAATTTCGAATGAGGCATCAGTTCGACCTGCACCAAGCCCTCCCCAATTTCGATAAAATAAAGTCCGGTGCCCGCGTAATGGACCAAGGCGGAATTGCCATAGCCAACAATTCTCTTAAGTGATTTAGGCAGCTCCAAGGGACACCATGTGGCATCACCTGAGTGCATGAAGGTATCATTTGCGCAGCTAATCGACAGGTCGCGATCATAGGAGAGCGCAAAATCATGAAACACATCCTCAGTCTCAGCCTCTAGGCTAAAATCAAAACCACGCGGCAATCCACGAAAGACCTCGCCAGCAATCATAAAGCTGGCAGCTTTCTTTGGCGTCGTCAGCAGGTTCAGCACATGCGAGCCCCCCTGATACGGCGCATACACATTGAAAGTATGGGTCCACATCGTCGCCATCTGGACTCCCAGAGATCGAAACAACTTGGCAATAGCCGGGTGCAAATACGAACCCGTAGCGTTATACATCGTTTCAAATTCATAAACCAACTTGGCCTTATGAGCAAACTGCTTAGATCGAAGCCACCCGAGGTGAAGGTAATCGTCAAAACAATGCTGCAGATAGGGTAAATAATTCTTACCGCTCATATCCGCCGCATTCTTCACAAATGGATCGCCAACATCGTCCTGCCCAGGATACAGGCAAAAAGAAACCGCCTCGGCCTTCGACCCAGCAACCGCACGAAAGACATCACTGCGACCGTCAATCATGCGTGGCCAATTGCAATTCCACACGACCGGTTGCTCGGCACCTGCTTCGCGCAGAATGTCGTGCAGATCATCGATATAGGCGCGCACCATCGCTTCGCGGTACTTGCCATAATACACATCGTTCCAAGGATGATCATTCGCCTCCAACCACGCAGCAAAAGTCGCCTTCTGCTTGGCATCCAACATCATCTGGCGGTAAGTTGAATATTCTGGCTCGTTGATCAGGCCCCACACGGCAATCGTCACGTCGTCCTTGTAACAGATTCCAGTATAGGGATTCCTCAGGTTGATTAACTGGCGCACGTAGTTCTGCGTCGCCTGCACAACATCTGGATCAAAGATCCATTCTTCGCGGGTCGCATTCGCCACGAAGGATTCTTCAATCAAGGTAAAATCCATGTGGTTGATAAAAGTGATGTAGACATAGATACCATGCTCACGTGCCTTCCCAACCAGGTAGCCCAGCATATCCAACCAAATCGTTTCGACCAAATTCCCCTCAGCATCCGTAAAGTCCGCGGGAGTCAAATGACAGCGAATCACATCACAGCGCATGCGCTTCATGTCTTCAAAGCCGTCGTCGCACATCGCCTGCATTGTCTCTGAGGTCATGGATAGCCCCAAATGCTCCATGCGGAATTTATACTCCCAATAGAGATTCGGCTGAAAATTACTGCCCCAGAGATTGACTTCAACACCGTCGGCAGTGCGCATGACCCCCTCGACCACGTGCATTTTCTGTGGAAATTCTTGTGTCATACAATTTTAATTTAGATACTTACCAAAGCAGAATGCCGCGAAATTAATTGATCGACGATACGTGGTGTGAGATAAAACAATAGGCAGGAACACTTAAAATGGAGCCTAAACTTGATGTTCAACATTTTAAATTAAATAGCTTAAATTCTAATTTCCGGCACCTCAAAAATAAAAATGCCCGACTCGCGACCATCGATCAATCCTCGTGCGTTCGGAATTGCTTTCCCTGCGTATAAGCCACGTGTTCGCGACTCAGGCCTATCATCCGCGCCTCTATCGCCTCATACTCAGAATGCCCTGACATATTTTTCGTTTCCAGTGGGTCGTTTACATAGTCATACAACTCGACGAATTTCGGCTCTTCTTGATAGCGGTTTCCGCACCAACCAGGCTTCTTCCAGCCCTTATACCACGCCACGTAGCGGTAGTCTTTTGTACGAACTGCAATACCCATGTAACCATTAATTGGATACAAGCTGGCCGCGTATTTCTGAACGCTTGCCGATGCATCCTTCAATATCGGCATCAAACTCACACCATCAAGCCCATCAGGCGTTGCCACTCCAGCCAGCTCACAAAGCGTCGGAAAAAGATCAATTAAATTGACAGGAGCGGAGCTGGCAGTCCCCGCCTGCAGGCCAGCGTTTGCTATTATCAGAGGCGAACGTGTCGCTTCTTCATAATTGGTATGCTTACCAAAAAGATGCTTATCTCCGAGGTGAAAACCATGATCACCCCACAGCACGATCACCGTGTCTTCGTACTGCCCGGTCTCTTTCAACTTCGCGATCAGCTTGCCGATTTGCGCGTCCACATAAGAGACACAAGCTAGGTAGCCATGAATGAGTTCGCGTTGTGTCGTGCCTGAAATCGTCCCATCCGCAGGCACACCGCCATAAGTTCGCGCCTCAACATAGTCAGCAATCGCGCAGTCCGGAGCGCCGTTCGGAGCATGCTGAAAGGGCGCTAGCGGCAAGGACGCACGATCATACAGATCCCAATATTTTTTCGGCGCTACAAAGGGCAAATGCGGCTTTAGAAAGCCCACTGCTAAGAAGAACGGCTGCTCCGAATCCTTCAATTGATCAAGCTGCTCCACCCCGCGATTAGCGACAGCACCATCTTTGTAAGCATCGTCCGGCACGTCGTAACACTCTACCGCTGGACCTGCCCCACGATCACGCATATAATTACGCAGTGGTTTTCCTTTCAATCCCTTTGCCCTCCCTTCAGCTTCGACCACCTCCGCCAAAGCTAGAACCTCGGGGTCATGATAATGCCCTGCCTTCGGCCCACCCGTCTGGGCATTGTACGGGTTCTTTCCGAAAAACTCAGTCCATGAGATCGCATCCTGCGGGCCGTGCCAATCATCCTCGACATTACGTGGATCAAAAATCTTACCCGTGCCGATTGTCGCATAACCATTATTCTTAAAATGCTGAGGCAAGGTCAGAATGTCTGGATGCATTTCGCGCAGCTTATACTTTCCCCCTCCCATTCCATAAATTCCAGTCGTATCCGGATAATATCCAGTCAACAGACTCACTCGCGAGGGTCCGCACACCGCCTGCTGGCAATGCGCATTCTGAAACACGGTCCCGGCTTCTGCTAGCTTATCGATATTCGGTGTCACTGCAAAGTCGTCGCCATAACAATTCAGTAAGGGCTTCAAATCATCCACCGCGATGAAGAGTACATTCTTCTGTTTCGCCGAAACGGCAAAACAGCCAAGCGCTAGTAAGATCGATACATATTTAATTAATTTCATACAATTACTTACCTTTCTGCTTCGCATAAGGCCCAAACATCGCCTCTTTCCCCCAAGGCACAAAATCTGGTGCGGGGATATTATTGGAGTGATTTTCAATCCCTTCCGGCAAGGCGTCTTTCCAACCAGCATTTAACTGAGCTTTCAAGCCTTCGACAACCGCTTGATAATCCGGGTTCTCGACCACATTGATCGACTCAATCGAATCCGTCTTGTGATCGTAAAGTTCATGCCCCTTAAAGGATCCATCGAGCTCGCGCCATTGAACATAATGATAGCGATCCGTTCGAATGGAGTAGCCTTCGAATTTCGCCCGCGGCCAGCCGCGCGGATATTGACTAAACGCAGCACTTTTCCAGTCACGCGCCGGATCTTTCAGTAAGGGGGTCACACTGTTGCCTTCCAGATAAACTGGGATCTCAATGCCTGCGAGCTCGCAGAGAGTTGGGTAGATATCCACGTATTCCACCAAAGCACTACTGCGTTGATCGGTCTGGAAACCCGGCGAAGAAAGAATCATCGGCGCGCGAGTAGAGTTCTCAAAATTCGTGGACTTGCCCCAATGATCTTGATCTCCCAAATGCCAACCGTGATCTGAAATCATCATAACTATAGTGCGATCGCGCAGTCCTAGCGCCTCGAGCTCGTCCAACAGTTTCCCTACCTGAGCATCCATATAAGACACACAAGCGGCATAGGCATGCTTCATTGTTCGCGCGACTTCTTCGTCGCCTACCAATAGTTCATTAGGGGATTCAGGTAGCTTATATTTCTGTAGATTACACCAGTCAGTTGAATACTTCGGTGAATTCTGCGGATGCTCTGGATTTGGCGACAACGGAATCTCTTGCCGCTCGTATAGGTCCCAGTATTTTTTCGGGGCATTCCACGGCAAGTGTGGCTTCCAATACCCCATCGCCAACATGAAGGGCTTCGCCTGTTTTGCCATGCGGCGCAGAGTTACAATAGCCTCCAACGTGTTTTTTCCATCGTCATAAAACTCGTCTTCCACGTCGGCACACTCATACGGAGGTCGCTCGCGTTTGGTCCTCTTTTTTAAAGACGAATCGGCATAGCTCGTGCCATAGCCCGCACTATACGACTTCTCGGTAAAGTCTTCGTAATAACCATGGTGAATCTTACCCAAACCCCGCACATAATAACCCTGGTTCATGAAATGACGTAATAATGAGGGGCAATCCCCCTCCAAAAGATTTTCTACAGTATGGATCGAATAGGGATAATCACTGCCAGTGGTGTCGGGCCGTAAGCCGGTCAAAAAACTTGCGCGCGATGCCGTGCATACCGGCTGCTGAACATAGGCCCGCTCAAATAGAGTGCCCTCCTTCGCAAGCTGATCGATGTTCGGCGTCACCATATACTCCGCCCCGTAGCAACCCAGCTCAGGGCGCAGATCATCCGCAATAATCAGCAACACATTCATTTGCTCTGCTGCCGATAGGCTCCAGGTAAGGCATGCGAAGAACGAAGGAATGATTTTTTTAAACATCTTTTCTGCCTATTGGGAGCTTCCGAACTCACCAAAGGTGTGAGGTAGATTAGAGATCATTCCTTCTAGGTCCTGCTGCATGCGCTCCAACTGCGCGTGATACTCGGGATTCTGAGCCAAGTTCTGCTGCTCATACAAATCCTTATTCAAATCATAAAGCTGATCCGCATCCCAATAGGCTGGATACATCTCCTCGGTCTGATAATTATGGTGGTCCACTCCTGTCCAAAACACCTCGCCTGGACGCGCCTTCATCTTGGCCTCAATCTCTGGCGGCACGCGGTTGGCGACATACTTCCAATCCCGCGTAACAATCGCGCGTGAATTTCCTGCTTCAATTAACATGCTTGTGCGCCAGTCCATCGGCTCTGGTTGTCCAAGAAGCTGCGACATAAAACTACGACCATCTTGCACCATATCCGGTGGCGCATTACCACCAGCCACTTCGATCAAAGTCGGTGCGATGTCTATATTGCCAATTAAGCTGTCATTTTCTACCCCGGCCTGAATATGCTCAGGCCACACCACCATCATGGGCACCTTTGCGCCGCCCTCAAAGACACTATTCTTGCCACGGCTACCGTGGTCGCTCGTGAAAATAACCATAGTATTTTCACGTAAACCAAGCGAATCGAGTTGACCCAAAACCGCACCAACATAGTCATCCATACGCGTCGCCATTGCGTTCTTTTCAGGGATACCTGCAGCCTTAGTCCGGCGCAACACATCCTCTGCCGTTGGCAGCACGACGATAGGTTCTTCAAAAACACCTGCAGAAGTCACACGTTGATCATATGACGTCACATCATTATAGTTGAAGTAATACTGCCCATGCGGAACCGGCAGCGCACAATAGAGAAAGAAAGGCTGTTCCTGACTCTCCTCGATAAATTTCAATGCACCTGCGCATTGCCAATCAAGATTTACGATCGAATTACCCCATTCCATTCGATCAACAACATCCCAGCCATAACCATCACTCAAATAGTCGACACCAGCCTCGTAATATTCCCGAATGGATTTCTCAAATTTTTTTGTCATCTCATAAGTCGCATTGGGTTCATGCATCTTTTTGTTACGCTTCGGCAAAACCTTATTAGGCATGTTGTGCCACTTGCCAATGATTCCCGTTCGGTAACCCAGCTTCTGTAGCTCCTTCGCCAAGTTAGTCTCTTGGCGCATAATAGCGGGGCGCCATTCCAAGGTCGCATGCATACCCGCTGGATAATCCTCTTGCAGCTCAACACCTCGCGTTGCATAGCGCCCAGTCAATAAGCAATAGCGGCTCGAAGTACAAACCGTTCCGTTTACATAAAAACGGGTAAGCAAAAGTCCTTCCTCAGCCAATGAATCTATATGTGGAGTCAGCACCTTTGGCACTCCAGCCTTGCGCCCCGTACCAATGACGCGACGCGCTCCATGCGGGGAAGCCCAAGTCTCGACACGATCCATCGTGATATTTAGCTCATCGGCGTCCAAATCATCTGCATAAATAAATACGATATTTGGCTGCGATGCCGCAGGCATCAAACTACCAAAAACTAGCCACAATAGTCCCAGCGACATTCCTTTTATGTTCATGATTTTCGAGGTATAAATATAAAACAAGTGCATGTTTATTTAATGAATGCAGCGGCAACAAGAGTCAATACGCCTAGGGCAGAACCTCCACACTGATGTTGTTTAAGTTAAATCCGCTAATCAGCCACTTAGCCGTTCACTCCCTAAAATAATGATTCATCCTATTTTTATCAATGATTGAACGAGTCGCACTCGCTAGGATGTTGCACGTAACTGCTTAAGCAGACGCTTATTGAATCCTGTAACTGCCGGGCTTGGCCATGAAACGAAGCGGCGCAGTGCCGAGCAAGTCAATCGGACGAAACTCGGCACCTTCTATGCGATAGACCTTTGGACTACTCGGTAAATTCGGGGCCGCAAGGGTCATGACGTGCTCCACATCAGTAATATAGCGATTCGACACTTGCTTCTGATATTTCCTAGCGATCGCATAGTATTCCTGCGGACTCGCATAGGGCGGGTCATCACTCTCAGGGACTTCGCCATTCGCATCCAACATCATGCCACCAGTCACCGGCGAACGAAGCCATTCGCAATCTGGCAGAATCTCTACCGACACTTCACCAGACGGCTTGAAATCCACAAAATACAGCCCCGTGCCATCATACTTAACTAACGGCGAATCGCCCACCCCTCTTATGAGCTCAAAGCCACGAGCCAAGCGTTCTGGCGTAAGAAGCTGCTCGACATAACGAGGCGGCATATCACCCGAATAGACCAATGTTGTATCATCCGCATACGCGGAGATTTGCTCCTTAAAATCCAATGCGACGTTTCGAGAATAATCCTCATCCCGCCCACTGGTCGTATAGGGATTATAGAGCGACGTCTTGCGAAAGACTTCCCCCGCCGCAATAAAGGAAGCTGATTTCCCCGGCGTGGATTTCAGATTCAATAAGTGTTGCGCTGCAATGTAATTGGACAGCTTCGGCAGGATATATGTCCACATCGTTGCAATCTGAGCTCCTTGCGCGCGAAAGTATTTCGCCATCGCGGGATACATGTAGGAACTCATATTGGCATGCGTCTCCCACTCATAAACATAATGGGCCTTATTGCGAAACGCAGCTTCGTTCGCCCAGCCCTGCAAATCGCGCTGCTCATAGGCATCCTGCAAATACGGCAACGAATTGTGCTCCATGCCCAACTTGCGTAGATCCTTTTGAGCATCACGCACATAATTATACACCGTACCTTGAGTCGGATAAGTGGAAAAACACACCGCAGGCACCTTCGATGCGAGCGAAGCAAGCCACTCGGCATCACCTCCATTATGGCGTATCGCCATCGACCACTTATGCGACCAAGCGACAGGTGCCTGACACCCCATTCGCTCGAGGAAATCACACATCTGATTGATATATTCTAGCGTATATTCCTTGCGCCAAAGCTGGAAATTTTCAGCCGTATCCGACAGCGCCTTGGTCTTTAACCAATGTATGTAGTATTGATGAAAAAATGCCTCCGGATCATCCACATTCGGCGTATGCGGCTCATTGACTAATTCCGCGATACAAAATGCGGGATCATCTATCATTCGTATTCCATCATAGCGATTCTTATGCGTCAGCAGGTTGCCTATATACACCTGTGAACGCTGGATAAAATCAGGATCAAGCAGCCAACTATAATAATCGATCTTCCGGCCACCATCTGGGTGCTCCATTAAAGTCCCGGCCACATTATTATCATTCGCTCCGAGTTCGTTGATAAACGCGAAGTAGTAATAGATACGGCGCTGCCGACACTGCGCCATCAAATAATCTAGCGTGCGCAAATTTGGCGTATCGCGCAGCGAGCCATCAAAATTAGCCAACTCATGCGGCGACAAAGTCACCCGAATCACATCGCACCCAAGCCGCTGAATTTCATCCAAGCCCGCGTCAACAAGCATAAAATAACTCGCCGGATCAAAGCTGCCCCGCGGGATCAAACCAGCCTTCACGAAACGATCATATTCCCACCCGATCGAAGGTTGAAAATTCACTCCCCATAAAACGACCTCGCTGCCGTCTCGATACACATAACGCCCATCTTCAACCAAGATACGCTGCTGAGCATCCGAAGCTGCAAACGTACGAGCGGAAAGCAGCACGAGCCAGAGAAGGATTAATGGTAAGCGTTTTTGTGTCATCGTACGCATCGGCACATCTTAAATTCGCTGCACATCCGCCCAAGCATGAATGTGGGTAATATTCGCAGATTTTTCAATATGGTCGGGGCAGAGGGATTCGAACCCCCGACCCCCTGCTCCCAAAGCAGGTGCGCTAGCCAGACTGCGCTATGCCCCGATACCAAATGAAGATCGGATGAACATTCAATTTAGCCCCTCTGTCAATCTACATTTTACCAATAAAGTGCGCCACTTACAGGCACTACCACAACCTGAAGTATCTGATGTCTCTAAACTTCTGACCGAAACACCAAGCTAGGGTATCTCTGTGCGATACCCTATCGGTGATCCCAAGGAAGTTGCACGTCGACTAATTCATGATCCCAGACTTCAAATGGTTCAAAGATTTTACCAGGGTTCAATATGCCGAGTGGATCGAGGGCTTTTTTGACAGAGTGCATCGCGGCGATCTCCGCTTGGCTATGCTGCATCCCCATGAAGGGAGCTTTGGCCAAGCCGATGCCGTGTTCACCAGTAATAACGCCACCCAGATCAATAACTTTTTGCATCAGCTTATGAATACCCGCTTTGGCTTTTTTCGCGTCGGCTTTGCTAGCGCGATTGTACATGACATGAACGTGGAGATTACCATCCCCAGCGTGGCCAAAAGTAGGCGTGGCGAGGCCGATTTCTTTTTTGAGCGCTATTGTGTAGCGAATCAATGCGGCCTGCTTTTCAAGCGGCACGACGACATCTTCATTGAGCTTCGTATCCGCGAGCGAAAACATCGACTGTGAGCAGGTACGGCGGACTTGCCATAGTTTTTCGGCT
>ENA-OSEY01003127-OSEY01003127.1-marine-metagenome-genome-assembly--contig:-NODE-3127-length-10336-cov-1.827956_pt1 | contig 10336 bp, 8 predicted proteins | sample MGYA00248465_ERZ534230 | MGnify/ENA primary metagenome ERZ534230 (study PRJEB26409, sample SAMN06344110) | marine metagenome | isolation source: Sea water from surface | place: Atlantic Ocean:Southern... | reverse complement strand
GGCCAATCTCACCGCCATCTTCTGTTACAGCCGCATTGTTGGACATATTCTGCGGCTTGAACGGGGCCACCTTCAACCCGCGCCTGACTGCTGCCCGGCACAAGCCTGCCACCAGAATGGACTTGCCGACATTCGATCCTGTTCCTTGAAACATAATGGCAGGCATCAGCTCTGGCCTCTAGAACTCAACACCCTTCTGGGCTTTGATCCCGTCACGGAACGGGTGTTTGACAAGCGTCATTTCGGTCACCAGATCAGCTGCGGCGATCAGCTCTTCTTTGGCGTTTCGGCCGGTCAGCACAACATGCGTCATGGGCGGCTTTTCGGTCAACAAAAATTCAACCACCTCATCAATATCCAGATAGTCATACCGGAGCGCAATATTGATCTCATCCAGCAGCACAAACTGAATCTCAGGATTTCTGATCAGCTCTTTTGCTTTTTCCCATCCGGCCTGGGCCGCGGCGATATCGCGCGCCCTGTCCTGTGTTTCCCAGGTAAAACCCTCACCAGATACCACAAAGATACAGTCCTCAGCGAAACGCTTTTCTAAAAAATCACGCTCGCCTGTTCGCCATGTTCCCTTGATGAATTGCACTACAGCACAGGGCATCTGATGCGCGATACAGCGCATGATCATACCGAAACCAGAAGATGATTTGCCTTTGCCGGCGCCGGTATGGACGACAATCAGCCCTTTTTCTTCTGTTTTGGTGGCCATCAGCTTATCGCGGGCCTCTTTAATTCTCCTCATTTTCTGATTATGCGCCTCATTACGGGCGGCCTCATCGGTTGTGGCGGGGTCTGGCGTCACCATGGCGTTTTAAGATCCTGTATGATTTCATGAACCTTCTATTCACTATTACGGAAACAGACCGGCCTTGTAAATGAGAGAGCGCCTCTTTTTAAAACCTGCAGATCGCTGGTTTGTTTACAGGGGCGGCATCGCATCTTTTGTTCTGCCGGCGATAATGGTAAAAGCGGAAGTCCCGTCTGTCTCTGACCAGAGAGAAAGTGCCTGTTTCGCTGATGACACCCCTACCGCTAACGGATGTTGACGTTCTTGTCTGCCAGACCTGCCGGCGGGCGGATATGCCCGATCAGGCTGTCCGCCCCGGTGCACAGCTTCTGGCAAAACTGTATAATGCGGAGCTGCCTGCTGGGGTGCGCGTTGTTGGTGTTGACTGTCTGTCAAACTGTAAAAACGGCTGCACAATTGTTCTGCAGGCCGCGGCCAGATGAAACTAAATATACGTAAATATCAATCCAGTGTCGGATTTTGAGCAGTTATGTGAGGGCATTGCCGGTTATTCTGACAGTGAAGATGGCATCGTGCCATGGAAACAGAGGGTGGCGTTGTTCAGGGAAAACAGCATCGCCCGTATTCCACCTAAAGTAAAACAGACTGACCACCAGACAAAAACTGTGCAGACAGAACAATAACAAGCAAGCCAAAAAGGGCGTGTAATGACAGATATGACAAAAATCCCTGTGAGCATCATCACAGGCTTTTTAGGTTCGGGAAAAACAACATTGATCAGCCAGCTGATGCAAAATCCGCAAGGCAAGCGTCTGGCTGTGATTGTCAATGAATTCGGTGATGTGGGCGTCGACGGCGAAATTCTGAAAAGCTGTGCGATCCCTGAATGTCCGGCTGAAAATATTATGGAACTGGCCAATGGCTGTATCTGCTGTACGGTGGCAGATGATTTCATTCCGACGATTGAAGCGCTGATGGCTCTTGACCCACAGCCTGATCATATTCTGATTGAAACGTCCGGCCTTGCCTTGCCCAAGCCTTTGCTGAAGGCGTTTGACTGGCCGGATATCCGCTCCCGCATTACCGTTGATGGTGTGATCACCCTGGCTGATGCTGAGGCGGTGGCCGCAGGCCAGTTCGCCCCTGATCTGGCCGGTGTTGAGGCCCAGCGTGCCGCAGATGGCCAGCTTGACCATGACACGCCTCTGGCAGAAGTGTTTGAAGATCAGGTCAGTTGTGCAGACCTTATTCTGCTGACCAAATCTGATCTGACAGGTCAGTCTGAAAAAGACAAGGCCAGAGAGAGAATAGCCGATGTGGCACCGCGCCCCGTACCAGTGATTGAGGTAACAGACGGCCAGGTGGACCCACGCCTAATCCTCGGTCTGGAGGCGGCTGCAGAAGATGATCTTGCCGCCCGTCCCTCTCATCATGATGGTGTACCGGACCATGATCATGAAGATTTTGACAGCGCGGTCCTTACCCTGCCGGAACTGACCGCCCCTGATCAGCTGACATCACGGATAAAGAAGCTGGCAGATGAACATCACGTCCTGCGAGTCAAAGGCTATGCGGTTGTCTCCGGCAAGCCGATGCGGCTTCTGGTTCAGGCTGTGGGCGGGCGGGTGCGCACACAGTTTGACCGGATGTGGGCCGCCGATGAGCCGAAATGCGGCCGGCTTGTGGTCATCGCTGAACATGATCATCTGGATATCCCGGCGATTGAGGCCATACTGGCAGGATAACAGACGCTTATGCACGTTTTATTTGTTGAACGACATGGCTTAGAGGAAACAGAAATTCCCACAGATCTAGATCAGTCCGGGGCTGATCTTGTTGTGATGTCTTTTTCTGACAGTGATCTGGGGGCGTTTGCTGAAGGCTGGCATCGCGGTTATGCGCTTCAGGGGGATGATTTCCCGACCTTGCGTCTGGCCAATCTGGCGGCTCTGAAACATCCTGTTTCGGTGGATACCTATATTGAAAAAACCCTGTCTTCTGCAAAAGGGATTCTGGTCCGGCTGATCGGCGGCACACCCTACTGGTCCTATGGTCTGCAACAGGTTGAAAAACTGGCCCGCCAGAACAAAATCGCTTTTGCTGTCCTTCCGGCAGACGGGCGTGATGATCCGCAACTGGATGCGGTGTCCACCTTGCCGGTCTCCACGCTGCGCCGTCTGCAGCATTTGTGCGAGACGGGTGGCGTGGTCGCAGCTCATGCGGCTCTGGCCCAGCTGGCACTGGCGGCCGGGCTGTATGCCGCACCGGTGACCGGCAGCAAGCAAATCGGCAGCGTTGGGGCCTGGACACCTGAACATCAGATTTGCTGTCCTCTTACCGCCCGCGGCACAAAATGTGATTCCCCTCTTATTGTCATCTCTTTTTACCGTTCCTACATCACGGCAGCAGATATGAAGCCCATCACAGCCCTGTTTGCGGCCCTGCGTGCAAAGGGCTTTGCGGTCATGGGCCTGTTTGCCCCGTCACTGAAAGCCCCTGGTGCAGCGGTCTGGCTGGAAGCTCAGATCCGTCATTTTCAGCCTGTATGTATTGTCAATGCCACCTCTTTTTCAGGCAAAGGGGCGACAGGGGTCTCTCCTCTTGATGCGGGTAATGTTCCTGTGTTTCAGGTTGCCCTGTCCACAGCCAACCGCTCAGCCTGGGCAGATGCAGAACGCGGCCTGTCTCCTGCCGATATGGCGATGCATGTGGTCCTGCCAGAGGTGGATGGACGGCTGTTTGCCGGTGTGGCCTCGTTCAAGCAAGCAGAGATGAAAGACAGCGCGCTGGAATTTGCCTGTGTCGCCCATCAGCCTGATGAGAACAGAATACAAGCGGTTGCCCATAAGGTTAGCCGCTGGCACAAGCTGCAGATGACCCCTCTTGCGGCACAGACACCCGCTTTGATCCTGTCCACCTATCCTGGCCGCCCCTGGCAGATGGCGCATGCGGTCGGCCTGGATGCGCTGGCCTCAGCAGAAGCGATCCTCCAAGATTTAGGCCATCTTGACGGCCCACTTGACCAGCCTCTTGAACACAGCCTGCAGCAAATGACGCTGACCTGGCCGGTTGCTGACTATCAGGCTGCCTTGGGCTGTCTGCCAGAGATCCTTCAACGTGAGCTGCAGGCAATCTGGGGCGATGTCCGCAACGACCCACTTGTCTGCGGAGAGATGTTCGCTTTTCCGGCAGTTCAGATCAACAACGCGCTGGTGGCCCTGCAGCCTGAACGCGGCAACCCGGCTGACAGGGACGCTGACTATCATGATATCTCGCGTGTGCCCTGTCATGGTTATGTGGCGTTTTATCTGTGGCTTCAGACCGGCTGTTCTGTTGATGCGATTATTCATATCGGGGCGCATGGCACGCTGGAATGGCTGCCGGGCAAGGCGGTTGCCTTGTCTGAGGCCTGCTGGCCGGAAGCCCTGACAGGCAATCTGCCGGTCATTTATCCGTTTATTGTAAATGATCCGGGCGAAGCGGCCCAGGCCAAACGCCGGATAGGCGCGCTGACCCTTGGCCATATTCCGCCGCCGTTGCGCCAGTCTGAAGCCCCGGCACAATTCAACTATCTGGAATCCCTGCTGGATGAATTTTCTAACGCAGATGGTCTTGATCCAAAACGGCGGGAGCGGCTGAAAGACAATATCCGCACTGAAGCAGAAGCCCTCGGCATAGAGGCTGATTTGGGCCTTGATGAAGACATCAGCCCGGCTGAGGCCCTTTCCCGCATTGACCGGTTTGTCTGTGATATCAAGGAAAGTCAGTTTGGTGAGGGCTTGCATGTATTTGGCCGCGCTACCCAGTGCCAGACAACTTTTGATTCAGACAGCTCTGTTGTCGCCGAACAACAGGCGATAAAACAGGCCTTGTCTGGCCAGCGCATTGCCGCCGGCCCTTCAGGCTCGCCTTATCGCGGCCGCAAGGATGTTCTGCCCTCTGGCCGCAATTTGTTTGCCACAGACCCACTCTCTGTGCCGACCCGCACCGCCTATGCCCAAGGGGTGAAGCTGGCCGAAGAATTTATCCGCCGCCATCTCCAGGATCAGGGCGACTGGCCATCTGGTGTTGTAGTGGATTTATGGGGCTCAGCCACCATGCGCACAGCGGGTGAAGAATTTGCCATGGCGATGCATCTTCTCGGCGTCAGGCCGGTCTGGACAGACGGCACAGAACGTGTCTCCGGCTTTGAAATTCTGCCTCTTGCCCTGCTTGACCGCCCGCGTATTGACGTCACTTTGCGTGTCTCTGGTCTGTTCCGGGATGTCTTCCCGACCCTCTCCAGCCTCTATCAACAGGCGGTTGAGGCGCTGGCGATGCGGCCGGAAACACCAGACTGGAACCCGTATGTGACCGCCACGGCCCGGGCCCGTGTGTTCGGCCCGGCCCCGGGGGCCTACGGGCTGGGTACGGGCGCAGCAGCTGAACAGCTGACTGAGGCGGGCCGCCAGGCCGCGGCTGACGCCTGGATAGAAGCCAGCAGCTATGCCATTAATAGAGAGGCAGTCTATCAGGACAAACAGGCTATAAAAGACCGCATTGCCCAGGCAGACAGCTTTATTCATCTCCAGGATATGCCGGAAACAGACCTTCTTCTGAGTGCTGATTACGCGGCTCATGAAGCCGGGTTTGCTGCGGCCAAGGTGTGTGTTGGCGGCACCGCCGCACTCTATCACATTGATAACACAGACCCTGATAGGCCAGCCACGCGCACCCTGACAGAGGAAATCGCCAGGGTGGTGCATGCACGGGCCTGTAATCCAGCCTGGCTGGCGGGTATGCAGCGGCATGGCTATCGCGGGGCAGCTGAAATCGCGGCGACTCTCACCCATATGGCCGCTTTTGCGAATCTGGCAGATGTTGTCGGCTCTCATTTATTTGACAGTTATCATGACGCCACACTTGGTGATGACAATATCCTCAGCTTTATGGCTGAACATAATCCTGAAGCACTAGCAGCGATGCAGGACTGTTTCAAGCAGCTCTTTGAGGCCGGCTTATGGCAGACTCGGCGAAACTCTGTTCGTGATCTGCTTGAGGTCTCCGCATGACACGGCCGCCAGCAAAAGGATGGTGTCCGACAACCCGCCAACCGATGATGTCTGGTGACGGGCTGCTGGTGCGGATCAAACCGGCCTTTGGCCGTCTGGACGCCCAGGCCCTGACCTGTTTGGCTGATTTGTCAGATCAGTTCGGCAATGGGGTGCTGGATCTAACAAGCCGGGCGAATCTACAGATCCGCGGTGTCTCTGAACAGGCCTATCCGGCACTTCTCTCATCGTTACAGAGCGCCGGTCTGGCTGGGGCCAATCTGAAAGCTGATCAGCTGAACCTCACGCTTGCCCCGTTCACAGGCGAAAATTCACTTGGCTGGCGGTGTGCTGACTATCTTTATACTGCTGCAGATGATCTGCCTGAACTACCTGCAAAATTTGGCTTTTCTATTGATTGCGAGGAAAAACGATATCTGACGAAGGCGTCTGCTGATCTGTTTATTGAGGCGGCGTCCGGTGGCGGGGTTTTGCTGCGTTGTGCGGGCAGCACAGACGGCCTTGTCACAGATGAAGATAATCTGCTGCGGTCTGTTCGCAAAATTCTTGACTGGTATCTTCGCCTGCAGGCTGGCGCACCTGGCACCCCGCCTGTGCGGATGCGCAAATTGCTTGAGGCCCATGACCCGCCTTATGGGGCCAGCGGCCATCTGCCTCATGCCCCTGAACATCAGCTGGCTGTCGGACCGGCGGCTGGCACCCATATCATTGCCGCACCTTATGGCCAGCTGACAGCCGGAGATCTGCGCCAGCTGGCCGCTGCAAACTCTTCTGTTCAGATCACAACCGGCCGGATGATGATTGTCAAAACCCTGCCCGGGCCAGACAGCCATCTGATCACCACACCAGAGGATAAACGCTTGTCTGTGGCGGTATGCACGGGCGCGCCGCATTGCCCATCTGCCTCTGTGCGGACCCGGGATCTGGCAGAAAGTCTGGTGCGCGTCGGGGCCTGGTCTGGAGCGAAGACACTTCATATATCGGGTTGTGCAAAGGGCTGTGCGGCACCTGAGGCACGCGATATCTGTATTGTTGGCCGGGACGGCCGGTTTGATATTGTTGAAAAAGGTTGCGCCTGGCAGACCCCGTCCAGTACAGGCATCTTAGCAACAGATATTCTTGAACGGGTAAGTGAGTTAGGGTCATAAAAGAGGCATCGTGCCACATATTTACGAAAAAAATGGCGCTGCTATCTATGCGCAATCCTTTGCCACCATCAGGGCTGAGGCTGAGCTGAGCCGGTTCACCGCAGCAGAAGAAATTGTGGTGGTGCGGATGATCCATGCCGCTGGTCTGGTTGAGCTGGCCCCTTATGTTCAGTTCACAGCTGACTTTGCTGAGGCTGCGCGTACAGCCCTGGAAGCAGGGGCTCCTGTCTTATGTGATGCGCGCATGGTCAGCGAGGGGATCACACGGGCCAGACTGCCTGCAAATAATCAGGTGATCTGCACCCTTCAGGACCCGCAGGTCAGGCCGATGGCAGAGGCAGCCGGAAACACCCGTTCTGCTGTCGCTCTTGAGCTGTGGCGGCCTTATCTTGACGGGGCTGTGGTGGCGATTGGCAATGCTCCGACCGCTCTGTTTCACTTGCTGAACATGCTGGAAGAGGAAAGCTGCCCGCGCCCGGCTGCCATAATTGGTTGTCCGGTTGGCTTTGTCGGGGCAAAAGAAAGTAAAGATGCGCTGATGGCGGCCCCGCCTGTTCCCAGCTGCATTGTTGAGGGCCGTCTGGGCGGCAGTGCGATAGCGGTTGCGGCTGTGAACGCGCTGGCCAGCTGGACAGAATGACAAATCAGATGACAAAACCCGATCAGACAGTAAAACAAGGAACCATTTACGGTGTTGGTCTTGGCCCCGGTGCTGTTGATTTGATGAGCGTGCGTGCAGACCGGCTGGTCCGTTCAGCCCGTCATGTGGCGTTTTTCCGCAAAGCAGGCAAACTGGGCCAGGCTCGGCAGATTGTGGCTGATCTGCTGCCTGACACAGCGGTTGAATTTGCGATGGAATATCCGGTCACAACCGAAATCCCCTTATCTGATCCACGCTATCATCAGATTTTATCTGCCTTTTATGATGAATGCTGCCAGCATATCCGCGCCCTTATTCAGGCAGGAGAGGATGTGATCGTGCTGTGTGAGGGCGATCCGTTTTTCTATGGTTCTTTCATGCATATTTATGACCGGCTGCGCACAGACTGTCCGACAGAGGTGGTGCCGGCGATCACGGGCATGTCTGGGGCCTGGACCGCCACCGGCCAGCCGGCAACCTGGGGAGACGATATTCTCAGCGTGCTGATGGGCACCCTGCCTGAATCTGAACTGGCCGCAAGGCTGGCCGATACAGATGCCGCGGTGGTGATGAAAATCGGCCAGAACCTGAATAAGATCAGGCGCGCCCTCGTCACTGCCGGACGGGCTGATGAGGCCTACATCATTGAATATGCGACGATGCCCCACCAGTCTGTCTGCCATCTCAAAGACTATAGCGCTGAACGGGCGCCTTATTTTTCCATCATTATTCTGCATGGCAAGGGCCGCACCCCATGACCGGCTGCCTCACCATAGCCGGGCTGGGCCCGGGCAGCTCGGACCACATCACGCCAGCCGTTGAACAGGCGATCGCCGTTGCCACTGATGTGGTTGGCTATATCCGCTATGTGGCGCGGATTGCCCCGCGGGACGGGCTGGTTCTGCACCCGTCTGACAACCGTGTTGAGGCAGACAGGGCCCGTCATGCTCTGGATATGGCGGCGGCGGGACGGCGGGTTCTGGTGGTCTCTTCTGGTGATCCGGGTGTGTTTGCGATGGCGGCGGCGGTATATGAAGTGCTGGAAACTGACCCTACCCGCTGGCAGGATGTGGATATCACCGTGCTGCCTGGCATTACCGCGATGCTGGCGGCCGCAGCCCGGGTCGGGGCCCCTCTTGGTCATGATTTCTGTGTGATTAATCTGAGTGACAATCTGAAACCCTGGGCGATGATTGAACAACGGCTCCGGCTCGCGCTTCAGGCTGATTTTGCGATGGCTTTTTATAACCCGCGTTCAAAATCACGTCCTGAAGGGTTTAGAAAAACAATGCAGATTCTCAAATCTTTTGGTGAAGGGAACCGGCCGGTTATTTTTGCAAGAGCGGTCTCCACCCCTGATGAAAGCATCATGATTGTCCCTCTGGCTGAAGCACAGCCGGATATGGCCGATATGCAGACCGTTGTTCTGGTCGGCTCCAGTCAGACTCGTACCTTGTCTCATAAAGGGGCTGTGCTGGCCTATACCCCGCGCTCTGTCAAAGGCTGACCAAGCCAATGAAGAACCGCTTCCGGCTGATGTGTTTCCGGCCGGTCCGGCAGATGTGGTCTGCTCACCATCACCACAGGCAGGCCCAAATCTCGTGCTGCTTCAATTTTGGCATAAGCCCCTTTGCCGCCTGAATTTTTCGCCACGATCAAATCAATGTTATGCGCGCGCAACAGCGCGGTATCTGCGGCTTTGATAAAGGGCCCGCGCGATATATTCAGAATATGTTGAGGGAAATCAAGCGGAGTTTGCGGGGCGTCAACCAGCCGCAACAGATAGGTGTGCTGGGGCTGGCTGTAAAATATCGGCAGATGCTGTCGGCCAATCGCCAGCATCACGCGGCGGGCGGGCTGCTCCAGGCTCTGAACCGCGCTTTTCAGATCCGGGACACAGTCCCAGTTATCACCCTGTGTCTGTGTCCAGGCCGGGCGGGTCAGCGCCAGCAAAGGAATCTCCAGTTTCCTACAAGCATTCACCGCATTTAGGCTCATCTGCGCGGCAAACGGGTGAGTGGCGTCCACAACATGCGTGATCTGCTCAGCCTTCAGATAGGCGATCAGCCCGTCAACACCGCCGAAACCGCCGATCCGTTTTTCAATCGGCTGGGGCCGGGGCCGGTCAACACGCCCGGCATAAGAAAGTCTGGCCTTCACCTCTGTTTTGGCGATAATCTGAGCCAGAGTTGAGGCTTCGGCTGTTCCACCGAGTATCAAGAGATTTGGTTGCATGACTTCTGTTCCCTGGTTAACCCTTATTGGCATGGATGCTGGCGGTTTTGCAAGCCTGTCTGCTGAGGCGTGTGCAGCTGTGCGGGCGGCGTCTGTGATTATGGGCCCGCCGCGTCATTTGTCCATGCTGCCGGAACTACCGGCCCAGAAAATAAGCTGGCCGGCCCCATTTGATGCTGGACGTGATGATCTGCTGGCCCGGCGCGGCAACCCTGTGACTGTGCTGGTCTCCGGCGATCCTTTCTGGTTCGGGGCGGGCACACAGATTGTCCGGCATCTTGACCGGTCTGAATGGTGCGCGCTGCCGGGCAGAAGCTGTTTTTCACTGGCTGCCTCTGCTCTGGGCTGGGCGATAGACAGCAGCTCTGCCTTTGGTCTTCATGCCGCGCCTTTCGCGCGGCTCAGGCCGCATTTATGTCCTGGCCGCCAGTTTTTGGTGACGCTTCGTGATGGCCCTGCGGTAACGGCTCTGGCCGCCGATCTGGCTGAGACCGGTTTTGGT
>ENA-OSEY01003125-OSEY01003125.1-marine-metagenome-genome-assembly--contig:-NODE-3125-length-10341-cov-2.742498_pt1 | contig 10341 bp, 10 predicted proteins | sample MGYA00248465_ERZ534230 | MGnify/ENA primary metagenome ERZ534230 (study PRJEB26409, sample SAMN06344110) | marine metagenome | isolation source: Sea water from surface | place: Atlantic Ocean:Southern... | reverse complement strand
CAAGTGTGACTGGAGTTCAGACGTGTGCTCTTCCGATCTCCTGATAGTAATGTATTTGCCTATTTGAGTAATAAAAATAATGATTATTTTGGGCAGACAGACCTATATGTCTATGATCTTGATAGCAGCTCAGAAAAGAAGGTCTCAGGCGCCGTTTATTCTGCGCCAACTTGGCATCCAGATGGTAACATAATTTATTATAGTAAAAAGCCAAAGTTTCCTGATAAGAATGGTTCCAAGTACTATGACTTATATGAATACGATTTAAATTTAAAAAAAGAAAATAGGCTTACTTATGGAGCCAGGTCATTTTCACCTGCTTACATTAAAACTGATAGTAGTATAGCATTTCTTGCCACTTATGATGGAGCTCAAGATGTATATATGTATGATCTGAAACGCGATAGAATCGACAAGATAACAGATTTAGATCAAAGACCAATGCTAAGTAGTTTAAAATTCAATGAGTTTGATAATTGTCTCTATTTTGATATATCTACCAGCCATTACCGCGATATAGCAAAAATTTCCCTTCAAGATTCCACATTTAGTATGGTTTTAAATAATAATCTATGTGATGAACGTAATATTGCGTTTGCTGGAAATGGCTCTCTTATTTACTCTGATGATAGAAGTGGCATTTTCAATTTGTATCTTATTGATGATAAAAATGAAAAGCAGGGGTATGCAACAAATGTATTTGGCGGTGCTTTTATGCCAAATATAAATAAGAGTGGTAAAGTGCTTTACTCATTATATGATAATGGAGGCTATAAAATAGCGATTATAGATTCATTACAATTGATCGATGAAACTCTAGTTGGATATTCAAAAACTTACTATCAAAAGAATGAAAAATTATCTGATCCTATTTTAATGCCTGATACAACAAAAGCTCATAAATATGTTGATCAATTTCCAAATATGTTCATTATGCCTAAGGTTATGGCAGAATATGGTACAGTAAAGCCTGGATTTTATTTTTATTCTAGTGAAATCATAGAGCGGCTAAGTTTATTTGGTGGTATGTCGTTAAACAGCCTTATGGATACTGATCTTTTCTTTATTTTTGAATTTAATCGTTTTTATCCAACACTGTTTTTTGAGACTTTTTATCTAACTAGAAACACTTCAGATAAAACTCAATATCAAGACATTTATCAGATTGATAGTGACATAAAATTTAGAATGTTGCTGTTTCGTCCAGGAATAAGATTTCCTTTTTATGGTAGTAGTATAGAGCTATATAGTTCATTTCAAAGATATAGGGCGTTTGTTAGTGAGTCACTTCCCACAGAAGGTCTTGAAGCTGGTGTAGCTTATGATTATTATAATGGAGTATCAATAAATCTAGACTGGAAACTAAACGTTATAAAACCGCGTTTAGATGGCAATATTAATCCATCTAATGGATTTAAAGTATCTGCAAAAATTGACCTAGAGAAAAATAAATTTATTGATGGTCTCGACCTTTCAGATGCTGGTACTTTAGTAGAAAATTTTAAAGATAATAATTTAGCAAGATTTCAAGGCGATTTTACCTACCACTATGAGCTTCCTTGGATTGAAAGGTTGACAACGAGCTTACACTTAAATGGTGGGTATATAACAAATACAAAGGTTGATTCATTTTTTCATTTTTTTAATGGGGGTATGAGTGGGCTGAAAGGGTACCCATTTTATGGAATTGAAGGTACTAGAACAGCATTGATTGATTTTTCTGTTCGCTATCCTCTAATGAGGGAGAAGCACGTAAAATTAGGATGGTTTATAATGCAAAATAGTGTTTTGGGAGCAATCTTTCAATTTGGTGATGCCTGGCGTGAAAAAGAAGACCAAATGTGGAAAAAATCTATTGGTCTTCAGTGGAGAGTCAATGGTTTTTCCTTTTATAATTATCCAACTGCAATTGAGTTAGAGATTCACAAAGGATTAACTAAATTCAATAGAACAATTAAAGGAGAATCATATTCATATGGTGAGGAATACAGGACATACTTCAAAATATTATTTGATTTCTAGGTTAATTTTATCTTTTCTTTTTACTATTCCTTTGTTTGGTCAAGATTCAACAAAGGTGGCTTTAGAAAAAGATTCTACTTTTTATCCAGGAAAACCTTTGATTATGTCTTTGATCGTGCCAGGCCTTGGTCAACTTTATAATAAAGAGCCGCTCTGGAAACCAGGAATTTTTATCGCGACGGAGATAGTTAGTATAACTAGTATCATATATTCAAACAAAAAAGCTGATGAAATCAGAATGAACTACCAAGAGTATGCTGATGAAAATTGGAATATAAAAGACTGGTGGGATTTTACTCAATCTGGTCCAGAAGTTATTGAAAATAATGGCTTGTTTTTCACTGACAATAAATTAAAAGCTATGAGAAACTATATTGGGACTCATCACTTAACAATTCACCTTAAAGGTGATTTAGTAAATTTATTTAATACTGAGTTCATTACTTCTGATAGCCTCTCAATCCTATCAGGCTATTTAGATAGTGAAAATCTTAGTATGGTTAAAGATAGACATTACTATGAGAACATTGGTAAGTATGATCAATTTGTTGGGGGATGGTCAGATGTTTCAACAAATTGGTATTGGGAAGAAAAAGATGTAGGTGATAGTACTGAGATAGTTATAAAAACTCCAAGGAAACAAAGTTACCTTGATGATCGTTATGAAGCAAACCAATGGCTTTCTTTTGCTAAATTTAGCATCAGTGCAATGATGTTTAATCATGTAATCAGTGGTTTAGAAGCAGTTTGGGCTAACCGAAATGTTAAAAATGAAGAAAATGGAGATAAGGCCAAAAAAGTAGATCTAGACTTAGGTTTATTATTTGATCCAAATAATACACATGGTATTGGTGGTTTATCTTTTAGATTAAACTTTTAAATGAAATACATATACATAACCTTTTTATTATTTTTTATAGGATGCTCGTCTTCTTTGCCTGATGAGAGTTTACCTCTAGCTGATCATTTAAAAATAGGAATGGATTTCTTAGATCAGGGCAAGTTTGTAAAAGCTCAAGACGAATTCAAATTTATTTTATCGAGGGGTACAGGAACAGATTACGGAGATGATGCACAATTTTTTCTAGCTGAAGCTTACTTTCTTAATGAGCAGTACATGCTCTCAATTCAAGAATATGAAAACTTAACTAGAAAAATGGCTTTTAGTCCTTTTTTTGAGAAAGCACGTTTTCGTATTTGCGAGGCTTACAGAATAGAAAGTCCAAATTATTATAACGACCAGTCCTACACAGAGAAAGCACTAGAAAGGTATCGGGAATTTCTTGATGATTTCCCTGAATCCGAACATAGTAAAACAGTTTCAGAATCAATGAGCGTTCTAAGAAACAAACTCGCAAAAAAATTATATGAAACTGGAATTCTTTACATGAAGATGGATGAGTTTGAACCAGCTAGAATGTCATTTAATCAGGTTCTTGACCTATACTATGACACCAATATAATTGAGAGTGTACATTATGAGATTATTAAATCTTATTTGAAACAAGGTAAGGACAAAAAAGCCAGAAGTCATTGGATAAATAAAGGAAGAGACTCTATAAAAAATGAGAAACTAGTGCTTGAATTAACCGAAGTTTTTTCCCAAAAAGAAATATAATGAAAGTATGTCTATTTGGAGGAACTTTTGATCCCCCTCATATTGGTCATCTTCTAATAGCGCAGACTGTATGTGAGGTAGAGAATTTTGATAAAGTCCTATTCATTCCTGCATTTTCACCTCCTCATAAAAACGGCATTACTAGCGTAGATCATAGAATCAATATGATAAAGATCGCTATTGAAGATAACCCTAAATTTGAATACTCAGATGTAGACGTGGCAAGAGGGGGGACCTCATATACTATTGATTCTATAATTGATATAAAAAACAAGTTGAATCTTGAAAAGAAGGAAATCTATTATCTAATTGGAAGCGATAGTTTGATAGACTTAAAAAATTGGAAAGAACCAAAAAAGATCTTAGATGAGGCTAAGGTAATTGTAGCAATAAGGCCAGGTTTTAGGCCATCAGATATTCCTCATTGGATACTACAAGATGTCCACTTTGCAAATATTCCAAGGTTTGAACTTTCTTCTTCAAAAATAAGATCAAGGTGGGTAGAAGATCTTACAATAAGGTATATGGTAACATTGCCAATATGGGAATATATAAATAAGAATAATCTATATAGCGTACCAAATGACTAGTAATTACCTAGCCTGCAAAGTCTAGGTACCACCTAATTAAATTTAGTGTTACAAGTATAGTGCCTTGTAGCCTCGTTATTTGCCAGCCAGTTCTCATCATAACAAGTACCATAGAAACCATGATAATTAATACAACTATACTTGAATGTATGTCTGATTGGATATTAGTTGGGTTAATTATACCTGCTAAACCAAGTACTCCAAGAAGATTAAATAAATCACTGCCAAGTAAATTCCCAATTGCCATTCCATGTTTTTCTTTAAATGCTGCTGTCAATGATGTCGCCAGCTCAGGTGCTGAAGTTCCTGCGGCAACTATTGTGACCGCTATAACCCAATCTGAGACGCCAAAGGCACGAGCTAGGTTCGATGCATGCTCAACCATCAAATGCCCGCCTATTACAATAGAGAAAAGACCCACAAAAAACCATATGTAAGACTGGAGGTCTGCAGATTTTGGGTGGGTTTCCTCAATTGGTTCTTTTTTAATAAATAAAAATATGATGTATCCAATTAAAGCCAAAAATAATATTGACCCTTCATAAGCATTGATTGCATCCGCAGCATCCCAGCCATTAAATCCAAAAAATAGTATGTAGATCAATATGGTTACAATTAGAAGAAAGATACCATCTCTGTATAGAAGTTTTGGAGTTATGTTGATCGCCCTAACCATTGCTGTTCCGCCTAGAATGAAACCTAGATTAAAAATATTAGACCCAACGACATTCCCGATTGAGATATCTGTCTGGCCAGTTATCGCAGCACGAATTGTTACTGCAAATTCAGGTGCTGATGTTCCAAATGCCACTACAGTAAGTCCTATAACAAGATCTGATATTTTAAGTGAGTGAGCAATCTCAGATGCGGCATCAACTAACCAATCTGCGCCTTTCCAAAGCATTAGTATTGATAACGAAACTAAAACAAGATCTAAAATTAAGTTCAATGGATTACCTTTAAAAAATTATATATAAAACCCTGGTATAATTTACTCATATTACTTGTTATAATATTCATATTTAACTTTATTTAATTTTTCAATATTGTTCTATCCTTTTTCCATAAAAAATATTTGAGTAATTTATGAATATGATAGACTTCCAAAATGTCTCTTACACACATCAAAAAGGTAGAGGAGTTACTAATCTATCTTTTTCTATTGATAACGGGGAGTTTGTTTTTTTAATTGGCCCAACAGGCTCTGGCAAGACTACCCTAATGAGGTTGATTTACTTTGATTTATTTTGTGATTCCGGGAAAATAAATGTTGGTGATTTCAATTCAGATAAAATGAGAAAAAGCCATGTTCCGCTGTTACGAAGAGATATAGGTATGGTTTTTCAAGATTATCATCTTTTAAATGATCGAAATGTTTTCCATAATGTGGCACTTCCCTTGCATGTTATTGGTTGTGATGCAAGCGAAATAGCATATAGAGTGGAGGATGCTTTAGATATGGTTGGTTTTGAGGGCAAAAGGACTCATTACCCCTATGAATTATCAGGGGGTGAAAAACAGAGAGTAACTTTGGCAAGAGCCATTGTTAAAGAGCCTTCACTAATTTTGGCGGATGAGCCTACTGGGAACCTTGACCCGGTTGCTGCTTTTGAGTTAGTTCAATTACTTGAAACGATAAATAATAATGGTACTACTATCTTAATGGCTTCACACAACTATAATTTGATCAAAGGTAGAGGTCGCAGGATTATTGAACTTAAAGATGGTCTACTTCGAGGTAGTTGATGGATAAATTTTTATATTTAATTTCTGAAGGTTTAAAAAATGTTTGGCGTCATAAGATGACAACCTTCACAGCAGTTTTTTCTCTGTTTCTTGCTCTTTATTTTGTTGGGCTGCTTGCTACTGCTGGAGAAAATACAAAATCCATTCTGCAATATCTTAGGTCAAAATATAAAATCGAAGTGTTTTTTAAACAAAATGTAGATTTAAAAGTAGCAAAAGAAGTTTCTGATTTAATTCTTGAAATTAAAGGAGTTCGCTCATCAACTGTCATCAATAAAGATGATGCGGTAAGAATTTTCAAGGACCAATTTGGGGAGGATATTCTTGGCATATTAGGTTATAACCCATTGCCTGTTAGCGCAGTTGTAAACCTTAAAAGAAATTCTGAAGAGGTCCTCGATGCAACACCAATTGTTAATAAGATTAAAAAAATGGATGGTGTTGAGGAGGTTAGATATCAAGGGCACTTAATTAAAAAAATTGAAAGGACCTACGCTAGAGTAATGAAAATATTTCCATGGGTTGCACTAGTGTTTATATCTGTAGCCGTTCTTGTTATATACAATACAGTTAAATTATCTATATTTTCTCGAAAAGATTTAATTAATTCACTAAAACTCATTGGAGCTACAAGATTATTCATTCAAATGCCTTTTATTTTTGAAGGTCTTATAGATGGAATCATCGCAACAATTGTATCTGTTCCACTTATAATTGGCACTATTAATGGTGCAAACTATGTAATAAATAATTTTACCAGTTGGAATGTCGAACTAGCTATAGCGCCGGTATTGTTTTTATGGCTCACTTTGCTTTCTGGTATAATTTCTGTACTAGGTAGTTATAGAGCTGTTTCAGGAGTAATGAAATAATACATAATTACTGTTTTTACTCAAGCAAATATTTTAAACCATTGATTCGGAGTCCATTTTGACAGAAAAGAAAACTGCTAAGACAAAAAAGCAGACTGTAAAAAAGAAACCAGAGCAAAAATCGAAAAAAGCTAAATCAGATAATTCGAACCATAAGAAAGAACTAGATTTACTTATTGATAAGCATGTTAGACTAAAAGCTGAATTTGAAAATTTCAGAAAGAGGAAGAACAAAGAGATTTCTGCTCTATTGCAATATGATGGTGAGAGTGTAATTAAAGAAATTCTGCCAATATTTGATGATTTAAACCGAATGGTTGAATCAGCAGAAACCTCAGAAGGGAAAAATGAAGACGCTCTTATTAATGGCATAAATTTACTTCGTTCAAAAATTGAGCGCTTTTTGGAAAATAAAAAAATTGAACCTTTTGGCTCGGAAGGTGAGGTTCTTGATCCTGAGCTTCATGATGCGATGATGACCCAAACTGATAAAAAAAAGGATGATAATACTATTTTGAGTGTTTTTGAAAAAGGATACCGATATCATGATAAGGTCATAAGACATGCAAAGGTTGTGGTGAATAAAAAATGAGAGATTTTTATGATGTACTCGGCGTATCAAAAAGCGCATCTAATGATGAAATTAAAAAAGCATATAGAAAGCTTGCGCTTAAGTACCATCCTGATAAAAATCCTGGCAATGCGGAAGCAGAAAAGAATTTTAAAGAAGCAGCCGAAGCTTACAGTATCCTAAGCGACAGTCAGAAAAAAAGTCAGTACGATCAATTTGGTCACGCCGGGGTAGGTATGGGATCGCAAGGTGGTGGTTTTGGCGGTGGGGTTCACATGGATATGGAAGATATATTTTCCCAATTTGGTGATATTTTTGGTGGTAGTCCATTTGGTGACATTTTTGGTGGGGGTAGACAAAGAGGAGGCAGATCCAAAGGGCCGGATATACGAATAAAATTGGCTTTAGATTATGAAGAAATAAATAAAGGTATAGAAAAAAAGATCAAAGTGAAGCGTTCTGTAGTTGCAGATGGAGTTCAATTCACTAACTGCTCAACCTGTGGTGGGCGTGGGCAAGTAACTCAAATAGCAAATACCGTCCTTGGCAGGATGCAGCAGACTAGCGTATGCCCTCGTTGTAATGGTAACGGCAAAATCGTAGGAAGTAGACCTAGTGGTGTCGGACCAGATGGTATGGTTAAAAAAGATAAAACCATTAATATTAAAGTTCCAGCAGGAGTAGAGTCTGGTAATTATATGACTGTAGAGGGTCAGGGTAATGAAAATATGATGGGTAATCCTGGTGATTTAATTGTCGTTTTTGAGGAAAAAACACATCAATATTTTGTTCGTGATAGTGAAAATATTTTTATTGAGATTACAATTAGTTACCCAGATGCCGTTTTTGGAAGTAAAGTAGAAATTCCTACATTAGATGGTAAATCTACATTAAAGATTCCCTCTGGAATACAATCTGGAAAACTACTTAGAATGAGAGGTAAGGGTTTTCCAATGCTTAGAAGCTCTTCAAAAGGGGATCAGATTGTAAGAGTTGTTGTAGACACTCCAGCCTCACTATCTAGACAAAGTAAAAAAATTATAGAATCATTGAAAAGTGAGCTTTCTCCAATAAAAAATCCGTTTTCAAAGATAGATTTATAATTATAATATTACTTTTATCATACCTAAGAAAATAATAACCTCAATGCCTATTGGTTTATTAATATTGAGTACTGTTGTTAATGTATATTATTATAACTAATGTGGAAAATTAAAGTTACATGTCAAAATTAGACCAAAAAAAATTCTCAGACTTATTAGAGCTTATCACGGTTCTAGCATTTTTCTTTCTTATCTTTGTTATATATGCACCAGTTTCTGTCTGGTCTGAGGAAAAGGAATTTGAAAAGCAAAGTAGATTTAATATGAAAAATATTTATGATGTTGAGTCCTTTTACGAGCAACTCACTGGTTCATATAATCCTAATTTTTTTGAAGCGATGAAAGTGGTTAATTCTGCTAGGGATTCGCTGCTTGGTGATTCTCTTTATGTTGGAGAGCAGTCCCTTACCTTGTTTGGTAGGGAGTATACAGTAGACATAAACGAATCATTCGGTTTTAATTATGATACGACATTTGGATTTAAAAGTTACAGAAGAGATACTATTTTAGACACAACAGTGCAGATTGTAATGTTTTCTCAGGAATTAGGTAGAAATGATACGAGTTTTACACAGAAAAAATTCCTAAGTACTTACAGTCAAGATCCAAACTTTATCGCTAATCTTGGTGAAGAGCCTTTAAAAAGAGTTGAATTGATTGAGTATTATAAAACATTTATACCTGATTCAAGTATTTTCACTTGTCCTCTCAGCGGTGATCAGTATCTGATAAATATTGACAATGAAAACAAAAAATTCAAAGTAAAAAGTCCTATAACAAAAGAAAACCCTTATAAAGATCCTAGGTTTCTTATTTTCTCTCTAAAGTCATTTGGACATGGCGAGATCAATGATGGAAATCGAAGCTGGGATTAGGTTTTTAATATATCATGATAGGAATCGTTGTTTCAGATAAGTTCCTCATCGCCGGTGTTTGGTCAGATGATGAAAACGGCGGACTAACCCTTCATAACGTCAAACAGGTCAACTACAATGACCCTATATCGGGTTTTGTCCATAAAGAGGGAGAGCTAAACTCTTCTTTAGGAATTGCAATAAGAAGGGCCTCTGAATTGATTCCTTTCAGCGGTCAAGACATTGCTGTAGCAATTTCTGATGATTTTATTTACCATGATAGTGTTGAGACCGAGATAGATCTTGCAAGAGAAGATTACTGGGACTATGTTAGGTGGATAGAGAACAAAAAGAACAGGCCTGACAATCAAAAAATGTCAGTTTTTGGTCAGATATATCTTCCAGATGAGGTAAATATTCATACAGTAGCATGCTCAACTACATTAATAAGAACTATTAAGCTTTCTATATCTGAGCTAGGTGGTAACCCTTATTGGATGGGACCATTTAGCTCTGTGATAATGGATGCTGGGCATGTTTCTGATGCTGCAATTGTCTTAAAAAATAAAAACCAGTATAAGTTTTTTATGGTTAAAAATTGCAGATTTGATCATGGTGTCATTGCATTCAGCTCTGGCCAACCAAAACTAATTTCATCAACCGAGAATGAGGAATATACTCTAGGATCTTTTCGTTTGATCAAATCAGACATTGATGACGTTCCTATTTACAGTGCTGATAAATTAGGAAGACAAGCATTAGGTTGTTGGGAAGAGTCTGATCTTAGAGTGATGGTTCCTTTTGATGACATGAAGCTTACTAGTGCTTTGACTGAAACGACATCGCATTATGAATCAAATGTATTAACTAGTTTAGCTGTTGGTGCTAGTTCTAGGCACTCTTTTAATTTTTTTGAAGAAGAAAAAATTTCCGACTTTTTATTCACAGAAATTTTCTCTGAAGAA
>ENA-OSEY01003124-OSEY01003124.1-marine-metagenome-genome-assembly--contig:-NODE-3124-length-10342-cov-2.903264_pt1 | contig 10342 bp, 10 predicted proteins | sample MGYA00248465_ERZ534230 | MGnify/ENA primary metagenome ERZ534230 (study PRJEB26409, sample SAMN06344110) | marine metagenome | isolation source: Sea water from surface | place: Atlantic Ocean:Southern... | reverse complement strand
CCGAGGAAAATTTGGCAGTACCAGTTGTAGGTAAAACGTGATTTGGGCCAGCTAAATAATCCCCCATAGCCTCGGGTGAATATTTACCTAAAAAAATTGATCCAGCGTTTTTAATTTTGTTAAGAATTTTTTCTCCATCTTTCAACTGTATTTCTAAATGTTCGGGTGCAACTTCATTTATAATTTCGATAATTCTATTAATTTTTTTTGAATAAATAGCTAAACCAAAATTTCTAAGACTTGTGATTGCAATTTTTTTCTTCGGTAAACTTGTTAATTGAAAACTTAAAGATTTATTAACTTTTGCAATTAAGTTTCTATTGCTTGAAACTAGAATAGATTGAGAAAACTCATCATGTTCAGCTTGAGCTATTAGATCTGATGCTACCCAATCCGGGTTTGAGTATTTATCTGACACGATCAGGACCTCAGATGGACCAGCGATCATATCTATTCCAACTTCACCGAAAACTTCTTTTTTTGCACCGGCAACATAAGAATTACCTGGTCCAACAATTTTATTTACTTTTTCGATTTTTTTTGTACCAAAAGCTAATGCGGCCACAGCTTGTGCCCCTCCAATTTTATAAATCTTTTTTACTCCACATTTTTTTGCGGCATAAATTACAGCTGGGTTAGGAATTGTTTTATAAAGAGGTGTCGTCATAAATATTTTTTTTACGCCAGCTACTTTAGCTGGAATACAATTCATCAGAACTGAACTTGGGTAATTTGCTCTTCCGCCTGGCACATATACTCCGACGCTTTCTATTGGCGTATATCTGTAGGACATTTCGTTCTGATACTTGTCTCTAAATTTAAAAGATTTAAATAATTGCTTTTTGTGGAACTTTTCTATTCTATTAAAAGCGATATCAATAGATTTTTTGGTTTCTTTATTTAATTTTTTGATAATTTTGAGAACCTCTCCATCAGATAGTGCAAATTTTTCATTTAGTTTTTTTGTTTTTGTGAATTTTTTTTCATATTTGAATATTGCTTTATCTCCGTTAGACCGCACGTCGTTTACGATTCTTTTCACCATAAAAAGATTTTTACTTTGTGTATTTTTTCTTACATTCAAAAATTTTGTTAATTCCTGAATGAAATTTCTTTTATCTCCATTTAATATTTTTAATTTCATAAAAATTTATGCTTTGGTTTTGATTTTGTGTTCCACGGTTCGCCTTGGTCATCTAAGCTTACCTCAATAACTTCTGCAATTACTTTAACGACAGAGTTACCAGAAAAAATTAAATTCATCTCATGTGTTTTATCAGGCATTTGTTTTGTTTCAATGGCTAAAAAGTCCAAAAAAATCTCATTATCATTTAATTTTATATTTTTTGACGAAACTTTTATCACATTTTCAAACTTTAAAATCGTCCTTATTCTTTTATTTTTCCTGAAAACTCCTTTTTCAACATCCTCCCACATAAACCTATTTAACTGCATTAAGAAAATTCTATTTTTTTTTAAATTTGCAATATCATTTGTGGAAACTATCGAATCCTGTAGGTGCGCGGAGATTACTTTTAAATCGTCCATTGTCTTTGCTATAAGTTTTAAATATTTAAATTTCACTTAAACTCTTTTAATATTAGCTTTACAAAACTTAAGTTTTTTCTCTAAATTTTCATACCCTCTGTCTAGATGATATATTCTATTAATAATTGTCCTATTGTCAGCTATTAAAGCTGCGAGCACAAGACTCACGGACGCCCTGAGGTCTGTGGCCATTACCTCTGCTCCTGATAAATGCGTTGGTCCTTTTATGAATGCTTGATTATTTTTTATTGTAATATCCGCACCCATTCTTTTAAGTTCAGATACGTGCATAAAACGATTTTCAAATATATTTTCACTAATCTTTGAAACTCCATTAGCTTGTGTCATGAGCACCATAATTTGTGCTTGTAAATCAGTTGGAAAGCCTGGATAAGGAGCAGTTTTTACATAGATTTTTTTTAACTGTTTATTACCAAATATCAAAATTTTATTTTTAGTTACTTTAATTTTTACACCCATTTTTCTTAAAACTTTTAATTCCGTTTTAATTAAATTAGGCTCAACATTTTTGAAAGCAATTTTTTTTCCTACTAAGCTTGCAGCAATAACATAGGTTCCTAGCTCAATCCTGTCTTGCATGACTCTATAAGAAATGCTTTTGACTTTTTTAACTCCATTGATAAATATTTTTCTATCTTTTGTGGTTATTTTACCACCTATTTTATTTAAATAGCGAATAAGATCTTTTATTTCAGGCTCAACCGCACAATTACTTAAAACTGTTTTCCCTTTTGCCCCAAATGCAGCTAATATAGCATTTTCAGTTGCTCCTACGGAAATTTTTGAAAAACTAATTTTTGCACCTTTTAATCCATCATCAGATTTTGCATGAATGTACCCATTTTTGATCTTGATTTTTGCTCCTAGTTTTTTTAACGCCATCAAATGTAAATCGACAGGCCTAGATCCAATTGCACATCCTCCTGGCAGAGATACTTTGGCTTTTCTAAACTTATTTAACATTGGGCCAAGAACTAATACACCGGCTCTCATAGTTTTAACCAATCTATAAGGAGCAACATTATTTTGAGTATGAAATTTATTGCTTGATATTGTTATACTTTTATCCTTTTTTTTGAAATTACATTTGAACCCTATTGATTTAAGTAAATTAATCATCGTAAAAATATCGTTCACTTCAGGTATATTCTTCAATGTAGTCTTTTTTGTTAAAATTGATGCAGCTAAAATGGGCAGGGAAGCATTTTTAGATCCTGAAATTTTTATTTCTCCTGATAAAATTTTTTTACCTTTTATGATTAGTTTTTGCATTAAGCGGTCTAGATCTTAGGAAGTGTTACGCCTCTTTGCTTCATGTACTTTCCTTTTCTTTTTGAGTAAGTCACTGAAGGCCTTTCCTTTCCTCTTATAAATATAAATTGAGCAACTCCCTCGTAAGCATAAATTTTAGCTGGTAGTGGTGTTGTGTTTGAAAATTCTAAAGTTACATGTCCTTCCCAACCTGGTTCTAAAGGAGTAACATTTACAATTATACCACATCTTGCGTAGGTAGATTTACCTAAACAAATTACTAAAACGTCATCTGGGATTTTAAAATACTCAACGGTTCTAGCTAAAGCAAAAGAGTTTGGTGGTATGACGCACTCTTTGCCTCTCTTGGTAACAAAACTATCTTTTTTAAATGTTTTTGGATCAACAATGCCAGAATTTACATTGGTAAAAACCTTAAACTCATTCGACACTCTCGCATCGTATCCGAAAGATGAAAGTCCGAAAGAAATTTTTCCTTTTCGGACTTGCTTACTAATAAATGGTTTTATCATTGATCGAGTTAAAGCCATCTTTTTTATCCAATTATCTGATTGAATTGTCATTTTTTTTTGGTTTCTTTTTTTTAAATAACTTTCTTTTTAATAGATTTCTTTTTAAAGCTAGTTCACGCATATTATCTTTAGAGTCCTTTTTTTGAAAAGAGCTCATTGACAAACTATTTCTTTTCTGGATTGGTTAAGTCTTCAAGAGTAATGGGTTTGTTAATATCGTGCATTTTATCTTGATCCTCATTTTTGGAAAAATTTGCTTTTTTAGCTCTTCTCTGTTCCAAACGAGCTTTCTTTTTGGCTTCTTTTTTCATTGCCTTTTCGCCACGTGTCGATTTATAGTCGTAATGGATACCCATAAATTTAGCTCCTGCATCTAAATAGTTTTACTTCTTGAATTGAATTTATGCAAGTCTCTAAATAGTATATAAAATTCTAACCACAGGTGAAGCCCACATAGCTCAGTAGGTAGAGCATTTCCATGGTAAGGAAAAGGTCGCCTGTTCGATTCAGGCTGTGGGCACCACAAATTTATTTGAAAAGTCTTTTATAAACAATCATCAATAACGATAAGATTACTGCAATTAAAACATCTAAAAAGGGTGAAGCATTAGGAAATCCATAATTCCACAAAACAACAAGCAGAAACCATACTATCCATATTATTAAATCTTGACTAAATTTCGCAACCATCGTTACTACAATTTTTTCCAGCTTTAATCTCTTGAAAATAATCAAGAGATTTTAGACTACTTAGCATAAGTCTTTTGTAAAAATTTAGATAACCAAACAAACTTTGAGATAATTTTTCAGCTTGATCAAGTAAGCCTAATCTAACTAAATTATTTAACATAATTGAATTACCATTCGATATCGTACTGTCACCTATGTCTACCGGATTAAAAAATAAATCGTCATTTAACAATATATTTTTTTGAAATATATTTTTATTTTTATCATAAAATTTATCAATTGCTATAATGCAGAGTTCTTGTGCCTTTTGTTTATATTCAAAAGCCATTGTGGTATCCGCAAGGTCTAAGAGCATTTTTATATAATACGCATAATCCTCTAAAAATACAAAACTATCAGAGTAACTATGATATAACTTTTCATCTTTATATTTTTTTGTGATATTTAAAAAAAATTTTTCAGCGAGATCCAAGTATCTTTTATCTTTTAGGGTTTGATAGGAAGAAATTAAAGATGATACCCAAAGACAATTTAAATCCAATTGAGATTTATCATCAAAAAATGGTTTAATTTTTTTTCTACGGAGGTTTATTAATTTCAAACGAATCTCCTCATTAGGATCCTGTAGCTCTTTTAAAATTATTTTTCCCTCCCAATTACCTGAGGGATTTACCTCATAATAAAGATTTATATCTTTAATATCTTTTAATTCATCATAGGTAAAAGTGTAATATTTACCCTCTTCCCCTTCACTATCAGCGTCGTATGCTGATCCCATTAATTTTTCTGAGTTTTGAAAGTTATTTAATAAAAAGTTTATTGTATGAATTAGTTTATTCTGGAAATAAGAATCATTTTTAATCTTTAAATAACTGGATATCAATGAAATAAATTGTACATTATCATAAAGCATTTTTTCGAAATGGGGTACTAGCCATTTTTCATCTACAGTGTATCTAGATATACCACCCTCAACATGATCGTAAATTCCCTGTGAACATAAATTTTTAAGTAATGTTTCGATCGGTATTAAATATTTTTTATCCTTAGTTTTGTTATAATAATATAAGAGAGTTTCAAAAACATTAAATGTTGGAAACTTTGGGGCACCTTTATAACCACCATTAATTGGATCTAAATACATTAGTGTTTCATCTACGTAAGGTTTTAAGTCTTGACTTATTACCGAGTTCTTTTTTAAAGATAAACTTTCCTTAACAAGATTTGCCTGTTTTAAAATTTTTTCTCTTTGGTCTTTGTAAACATCCGAAACTTTTATTAATACTTCTTTAAAAGAAGGAAGACCATATTGTTGAACTTTTGGAAAATAAGTTCCTCCCGAGAAAGGAACTCCATTTTCATCAAGAAACATTGTTAGGGGCCAACCGCCTCCTGCTTGATTAAAAAGCTGATAAGAACTTTGAAATACATAATCGATATCAGGTCTTTCTTCTCTATCAACTTTAACATTAATGAATAGCTCATTCATAAGTTTTGAGGTCTCAATATCTTCAAAACTTTCATGTGCCATTACATGACACCAATGACAACTGGCATAACCAACACTTAATAATATTGGTAATTTTTTTTCTTTTGCTAATTCAAAGGTTTTTTTTGACCAAACTTGCCAGTTAACGGGGTTATCCTTATGTTGTTGTAAATAAGGACTCGGATCATTAACTAAATTATTTTTGTTAATATCTATCATCAAAAATTTTATTTTTTAAAAAGAAAGAAATTATAAGTAACAACATTATAAAAATTACTGGAATATATATTTCTTTGCTCAAAATTAAGTTTAATAAATTAAATTTTTCAGACTGCTCTATGTAATTATTAATACCTGATCCAATAGTATTCCAAATAAAAAAATGTGGAATAAATCCAAAAAGGCTCGCAAAAAAGTAATTTGTCTTCTTCATATTGAATATCACTGGTAGAGTGTTTTGTAGACCAAAGGGAATTCCGAGGCCACCTAAAAATCTAAAAGCAAAAAAGTAATAAAATTCATTTTTCTTAAAGAGATATATATATTTAGAAAATCTATTTTCTAAATATGAACTTACTAACTCTTTGAAAAAGAAATTAGCAATTATGTATAATATCAGAGCACCAGTAGTTATAGAAATAAGAGAAACAGTAAATCCCAGCCATTTGCCAAAAAATATTCCTGATATAATTAATAAGGGAGATCCAAAACCTAAAAGCACGATCCAAAATATCGAAAAAAAGAAAAAATAAATTAAATTTATATAAAGGTTGTCACCTATAAAATTACTAATATTAATTTGAAGTTCTTTATAATAAGCGAATTCATTTAGCCTGTTTATTTCTATCTTTGAAAATAACAAGTACAAAAATATAGTTAAAATTAATAAATATGCTATTCCTAAAATTATTTTCAATTTATTACTCATAATTTACCTGTACATCAGACATTAATTAAAATATATAACTAAAAATATTTTATGAAAAGGACCTACCAGCCAAGTAAATTAGTGAGAAAAAGAAGACATGGTTTTCGCTCAAGAATGTCAACTAAGGGTGGGCGTAAACTTATATCTAGAAGAAGATCAAAAGGACGTAAAACTATATCAACATAGTATGGTCAAACTAGTAAGTTTAAAAAAAAGCGACCATTTTAAAAAAGTATTGGGCCATAAAAAAATACATACTGATTTTTATTCCTTATTTGCAGCAAAAAACTTTATGAAACTAGCTAAAAATAATTTATCAGTTAGTTTTGTTATGAAAAAAAAAATAGGTAACGCGGTAAAAAGAAATAGAATAAAAAGAAAATTAAAAGCTATAATTATGAAAATATCAAAAATAAAAGGTGCAATTAAAATGAATTACACTTATATAATTATCGGTAAAAATAAAGCTTATAAAGTGGAGCATAAAAAATTGTTCGATGAAATGTGTAAGACATTTGAAAAGGTTTAAATGAATACTATATTTTCTTTTTTATTTATTAATATAATTAAATTTTATAAATTTTTTATATCTCCTCTACTTGGACCACGGTGCAGATTTCTACCTACTTGTTCGGAATATTTTATTGAAAGTTTGAAAGTTCATGGCTCTATAAAGGGTACCAAATTAGGACTAACTAGGATAATCAAATGTCATCCTATTAAGCTTTTAGGTGGAAGTTCTGGGTTGGACTTGGTGCCTAAGAAAGAGGATAAGTGATGGATAATAGAAATGTTTTTGTTGCCATAGCTCTATCAATGTCGGTATTACTCTTTTGGGGTGCTTTTTTTGATACACCAAAACAGCAGAGAAATGTTGTATCGCAAAAACAAGAGAGAAATTTAAATTCATCTACAAATCAAATCACTCCAGATATTAATCAATTCAAAACTGAAACAACTTTATCCAGAAAAGACGCGATTACTCAAAATGACAGAGTAATAATTAAGAATGACAATGTTGAAGGATCCATTTCTTTAAAAGGGGCTGTAATTGATGATCTATCTTTTATTAAATATAAAAAGGAACTCAAAAATGAAGATAAAGTAGTTTTTTTAAATCCAAAAGAAATTGCCGACGGTTATTATGTTGAAACAGGATGGTCAAGTATAGGGAATAAAGTAAAAGTGCCTAATATAGAAACGCAGTGGTCTGTCAAAGGAAATAAACTTTTAAATCAAAACAACTCAGTAACATTAATTTGGAATAATGGTGAAGGTATTATCTTTAAAAAAATAGTTTCTCTTGATGATAAGTTTTTATTCAAAATAAAACAAGAAGTTCAAAATAATACTAAGGAGGACTTAGAGCTTTATCCATACGCTCAAATAACGAGAAATAAGAAACCAGATGATGTGCAGGGCTTTTATATACTTCATGAGGGGTTTATAGGAGTTTTCGATGGGGAACTTAAGGAAGACGGCTACGATGATATTAAAGAAAAAAAGATATCAAGAAATGCTGATAATGGATGGTTAGGAATTACTGATAAATACTGGATGACAGCAGTAGTGCCTCCGAAGGATGAAAATTTTAAATCTACTTTTTTGTTTAAAGATACCTTTAAAGCAAATTACATACAAAATTCGCCAGTAAGTGTAAAATCGTCTAAAGGAGCAAGTAATGAAATAAGAGTTTTCGCGGCCGCTAAGGAGGTGAATACTGTTGATGGATACGCAATTTCAGAGGATATTGAAAAATTTGATTTAGTTATTGATTGGGGGTGGTTCTATTTTTTTACGAAACCACTATTTTTTGTAATCGACTATCTATTTAACTTATCTGGAAATTTTGGGATAGCCATAGTTTTAATTACTTTAGCAATTAGAATAGTATTCTTTCCTTTGGCTAATTACTCCTTTAGATCAATGGCGAAAATGAAAGCTTTGCAGCCTGAAATGGTTAGACTTAAAGAACTGCATAAGGAGGATAAGGTTAAATTACAGCAAGAAATGATGGCTTTATATAGAAAGGAGAAAATTAATCCTGCCTCAGGATGTTTGCCGATATTAATTCAAATTCCTTTCTTTTTTGCGATATATAAGATGTTATTTATATCCTTAGAGATGAGACATCAGCCTTTTTTTGGATGGATACAAGATTTATCATCGAAAGACCCGACAACAATATTTAATTTATTCGGATTAATACCTTGGGATCCGCCAGGTTTTTTAATTATTGGTATTTGGCCTATATTGATGGGCTTGACCATGTACTTACAGCAAAAACTGAACCCTGCACCTGCAGATCCAATTCAAGCAAAAATTTTTGCTTTCTTTCCATTATTTCTAACTATTATATTAGCTCCATTCCCATCTGGACTAGTTGTCTACTGGACTGTTAACAATGTTTTAACAATTGCCCAACAATGGGTGATTATGAGAAAAACAAAGATAAAGACAAACTAAATGTCTGAGAGAAATAATTTAGAGGAAATAAAAAAAATTTGGCCTGCAGATGCACCAGATATTAAGAATGTTCCTAAATATACCAAAAAATATAAAAATGAGCTAATTGTCGTAAAATATGGTGGTAATGTTTTAATTGATAGAGAAATTTTTAATAATTTTATAGAGGACATAAGTTTACTAAATAAGTTAGGTTTATCTATTATAATAGTACATGGTGGAGGCCCGAGAATTGAGAGAGAGCTAAAAAAAGAAAATATAAAAACAAGATTTATCAATGGACTAAGAGTGACGGATGAGAACGTTATATCGATAGTTGAAAAAGTTTTAATTGATTTTAATAACGATATTGTAAACTCCTTAACAAAAAAAGGGACAAAGGCAGTACCTGTTAATACAAAAATAAATAACATTATAGAAGTTGTGCCGGACCAAAAAGAACTTGGTTATGTTGGAATACCTAGCTCAATTGATAAAGATAAACTTAAAAATATCATTAATCAAAAACAAATTCCTGTAGTTGCTCCATTGGGTCTAAATAAGACAAAAATTACATATAATATAAATGGAGACACCGCAGCAAGTGCAATAGCAAAAAAAATTAAATCTAGAAGATTAATACTAATGACAAATGTTCAAGGAGTTTATGACGATAGAAGAGAACTTATTTCAGAGATAAAACCTTACGACATAGAGAACCTAGTTAAACTAAAGATAGTTCAAGGCGGCATGATACCTAAAATTAAAAACTGTATAGATGCTGTTGAGAATGGGGTAAGAGGAGTTGTAATACTTGATGGAAGAAAAAAACACTCAATATTAAATGAAATTTTTTCTGATAAAGGTGAAGGGACACTTATTAGAAAATGAAAGAGCTTAAAAATATCAAATATTGGTTGTTTGATTTAGACAATACACTCTACTCTGGAAACACAAAAGTTTTCGACCAAGTGGATAAAAAAATGACCCAATATATTTCTGAAAAATTAAAAATAAGTGAGCCTGAAGCAAAAAAGATTCAAAAAAATTATTTTCAGGAATATAATACAACATTAAATGGAATGATTAAAAATCATAAAATTGATGCTCATGAATTCTTGGAGTTTGTGCATGATGTTGATTTAAACTTTTTAAAAAAGAATAATTCTCTAGGTGAGGAATTGTCAAAAATAAAAGGAAAAAAAATCATCTTTACTAATGGCTCAAGAGCTCATGCTGACAATGTCACCGATAGAATTGGTATAAAAAATTTGTTCGATGGCGTTTTTGACATTGTTGACGCAGATTTTATACCTAAGCCTTCAAAAGAGTCATATGAAAAAATTATCAAAAAATACAAAATTGAGCCACAATATTGTATATTTATAGAGGATATTGCTAGAAATTTAAAACCAGCATATGAATTAGGAATGAAAA
>ENA-OSEY01003123-OSEY01003123.1-marine-metagenome-genome-assembly--contig:-NODE-3123-length-10344-cov-2.174832_pt1 | contig 10344 bp, 9 predicted proteins | sample MGYA00248465_ERZ534230 | MGnify/ENA primary metagenome ERZ534230 (study PRJEB26409, sample SAMN06344110) | marine metagenome | isolation source: Sea water from surface | place: Atlantic Ocean:Southern... | reverse complement strand
TTGTTAATACTGCAAGTTTATGCGGTTTTACATATCAATATAAAGGCCTCCAAGCTCTGTACGAGAAATACATGGATAAAGGTCTTGTTGTAATTGGAGTTCCATCGAATGATTTTGGAAACCAAGAAAGTGGCGACAATGATCAAATAAAAGAATTTTGTGAAAGTACTTTTAATATTTCTTTTCCTCTAACAGAAAAATATATTGTTAAAGGTAGTGAAGCTCATCCTTTTTTTAAATGGACAAAAAAAGAACTTGGATCAGTTTCAGGTGTTCCAAGATGGAATTTCCACAAAATTATTATTGATAAAAATGGAAATGCAATCGCAGGATATACAGCTCTTACAAAGCCTGATTCAAAGAAATTCATGAAAAAAATTGAAGATATATTGTCTCTTTAAATATTTTTTTTAAAATATTATGCATAAGTCAAATCTGCCTTCAAAAATTTGTTCTGTGTGTGGACGTCCTTTTAATTGGAGGAAAAAATGGGAACGCGATTGGGAAAATGTGAAGTATTGCTCCAAAGCTTGTGCAAAGAAAAAGGTTAACATATGACAAAATCATTATTTTTAATTTTAGGAAACCAGCTTTTTGATAAAGCCTATTTAGAGAAATTTAGAGACTCTACTTTCGTAATGATTGAAGACTATGGTTTATGCACATACGAAAAGCACCATAAACTCAAAATTCTTCATGTGCTTTCTTCTATGCGATCACATGCAGAGTCTTTAAAAAAGAATAAATACAAGGTCGAATATATTTCTTGCGAGAAAGATTTTAAGCGACCTTATGAAGAAAAATTAACAAAAATTATTAAAAAAAATAAAGTCGAAAAGATTCTTTATTTTGAAATAGAAGACAAGCCTTTTGAGAAAAAAATTCATAAATTATTAAAAAATCTCAAATTAAATAGTGAGACCATATCATCTCCTATGTTCATGAATAGTAGAAGTGATTTTAAAGAATATTTACGTGATCACAAAAGGCCTTTTATGGCAAATTATTATAAAAGAAGTAGACTTAAATATGACCTACTAATGGAAAATGATAAACCGTTGGGTGGTAAATGGAGCTTTGATACAGAGAATAGGAAAAAATTACCCACCTCAGTAAGTCTTCCAAGGAAAATTACTGTCGAAGAAACTAATCATACAAAAGAATTAAAACCTTTTATAAATAAGCATTTTAAAACTCATCCTGGAACTACTGACCACTTATGGATACCTTCAACTCATAAAGATGCACAAATATGGCTTGATGATTTTATCAAAAATAAATTAGATTTATTTGGTGATTATGAAGATGCTGTAAGTCAAAGAGATAATGTTTTATTTCACAGCGCTCTTAGTCCTTTGATAAATGTAGGTCTAATTACGCCAACACAAATAATTGATAAAATTAAAAAATTAAAAAGATCAGTAAAATTAAATTCTTTAGAAGGATATGTAAGACAGGTTATTGGATGGAGAGAATTTATGAGAGGTATCTATCAAGAATATTCACCTCAAATGGAAAAAGACAACTTTTTTAAGCATGATCGAGGGCTTACATCTGCATGGTACACTGGGACCACAAACATCGAACCATTAGATCATTCAATCAAAAATGCTATTAAATACGGTTGGACACATCATATTGAAAGATTAATGATTATTTCTTCTTTAATGAACTTATGTGAAATTAAACCTACATTAGTTTACAAATGGTTTATGGAAATGTTTATAGACTCATCTGAGTGGGTTATGGTTCCAAATGTATATGGCATGGGTCTTTTCAGTGACGGTGGTATTTTTGCTACAAAACCATATATTTGTGGTTCAAGCTACTACCTCAAAATGATGGATTTTAAAAAAGATGAATGGTGTGAAACAGTCGATGGCTTATATTGGCGATTTATAAATAAAAATAGAAAGTTTTTTTCAAAAAATCCGAGACTCAATATGATGGTCAGTGTCTATGATAAAATGAACTCTGAAAGAAAAAAAAGGATATTAAAGAAAGCAAACAATTTTATCAATACGTACACTTCTTAGTGGCGGTCCCTACGGGATTCGAACCCGTGATCTTCTGGATGAAAACCAGATATCCTAACCGCTAGACGAAGGGACCGTATCTTGTTTATATAATAAAATTATACTCTAAATCAATGATTGATTAAGCAATTGTAGATGCAATATCTTCAATATGAAACTGAGGTATTTTTCTTCCTCCCCATTCATTTACTTTAATTTTGCCTATTAGAGATACTGATTTGCCTTCATTTTCATATAATTGTTCACCGAGTGAGGTTGATACACTTCTAAAAGCAAGACACTCCGTAAACTTCCCATTTTCAGATCTGCCTAAACATTTAAGGTGATCGCTACCAATCTTCTTTAATGATGTAATTTTGATGTTATCAATAAAAAAAATTGGTTCTGGGTTTTCTGATCCATATGGTCCTAAACTTTCTACTTCATTAAAAACTTCAATATTAATTGCAGACGCACTTAATTTCATATCAAGATAGGATAACTGATGATCTTCATGATCATTTTTGTGAACTAGTTTGGTATTAAGATAATTGATTAATTCAGGTATTTTATCTTTATTTAATGTCATGCCAGCGGCCATAGCATGACCTCCGCCTTTATCTAAAATACCATTTTGATTAGCGCTGATGATCATATTGCCTAAATCAATACCTTTAATTGATCTACCACTACCTTTGGCAATACCATCATTTACCGATAAAACAATTGCCGGCTTTTTGTACTTGTCTTTTAATCGACTTGCTATAATTCCAATTACACCTTCATGCCATCCTTCATCGTATACTACAATAATCTTGCTCTCTTTCATTTCAGCATTTACTTGCTGCTTAGCCATTTCATAAACATGGTTTTCGATCGTTTTTCTCTCAAGGTTAAACTTTTCAAGTTCAGAGGAAATTTCCTGAGCCTTGTGTCGATCATTTGAAATTAATAAATCCACTCCAAAGTTTGATTTTCCAATTCTGCCAGCAGCATTGATTCTTGGCCCGAGCTTAAAACCTAAATCATAAACAGATACTTTTTGATTGATCTCAGCAATATCTATGAGAGCGTTTAAACCGTGGTTTTTTCTTTTCTGAATTACTTCAAGGCCTTTAATGACCATCAATCTATTTATGCCTTTGAGTGGCACTGAGTCACAAATAGTACCTAAAGCAATAAGATCTAAAAAAGTTATAAGATTTGGCTCTTCTAAATTATTAGAGACAAACCAGTTTTCACTCCTTAATTTTCTATTTAAACTTACTAAGAACATAAAACTTACTCCTACAGCAGCAAGATAGCCAAGCTGGGAAACGTCATCAAATCGATTTGGGTTTATGAATGCAAATGCGTCAGGATATTTTGCTTCAGGCTGATGATGATCTAATACAATAACATCTAATCCCTCTTCTTTGGCAAATTCCATTTCACTGAACGACATCGTTCCACAATCAACTGTAAATACTAATTTTACATTGTCTTGAGAAAATTTTTTAAATACCTCTTTATTAGGTCCATATCCCTCAGTAAATCTATTAGGAATATGAAAGTGAACACTTACTCCTAAGCTTTGAAAATACTTTACTATCATAGCTACTGAGGTTGAGCCATCAACGTCGTAGTCACCAAGGATAGCAATATTCTCAGATTTTTTTAGCGCCTCAAACGTTCTATCGCTTGCTTTAATCATATCAGAAATAATTGATGGATTTGGTAAGTTATCCTTAAGTGTTGGGTTGATATAGTTATTTACTTCATTGCTCGAAATATTCCTCGAACTTAGTAAGGTCGCCATAAAAGAACTCAGATCGTATTGTTCAGTTATAGTCTGGATCAATCTTTGATTATTTTTTTTAAACTTCCAATGTCTTTTTGTAAGTGATGTTACGATTTGATCTTCTGGTACATTTGACATTTGAGTCAGATCAAATGATGTGTCTCAATATATTGAGATGGAGCATCACTCGTTCTTAAAACCAAGGAATGAGTAACATAATGATTATTCAATTTTCTTATACCCTTGACCATTGTTCCCTCTGTAACACCAGTTGCTGAAAATATAATATCTCCAGATGCCAATTCATTGAGATGATATTTTTTATTTAGATCTGAGATGCCTATCTTAGTTGCTCTCTCTTTCTCATCATCATTATTTATTACCAATCTAGCTTGCATTTGTCCTCCGATACATTGTAACGCTGCAGCAGCAAGAACGCCTTCAGGAGCTCCTCCAATACCCATGTATATATCGACCATACTATGTGATTGCGTTGTCATTATTACTCCAGCAACATCACCATCTGGAATAAGTACTATTTTTGATCCTATAGATCTAAGTGAGTCTATTATTTCTTGGTGTCTTGGCCGCTCCAAAACACATGCGGTAATTTCATTTGGTTTAACTTTTTTTGCTTGAGCAAGACTTTTAATATTATCCTCTACGGATGCATCAAGATCGATTATTTCATCTGGAAAACTACCTCCAACCGCTATTTTATTCATATATGTGTCAGGAGCGTACAGTAATCCACCTTTTTGAGATGCGGCAATAACCGCTAATGAATTCGGCATACCTTTGGCTGTTATTGTTGTCCCTTCAAGTGGATCAAGAGCTATATCCACCTCATGATTATTTCCGGTGCCAACTTCTTCACCAATATATAGCATTGGTGCCTCATCTCTCTCACCCTCCCCGATTACAATTCTTCCCTTGAAGTCAATTTCATTTAAGGCATTTCTCATCGAGTCAACTGCAGCTTGATCCGCAAGCTTTTCGTTTCCAAGGCCAATGAGCTGAGATGCTGAGATTGCAGCTTTTTCTGTTGCATTAACTATACCTGACGCATATTGATTTGAAATAATAGTCATATTGAATTCTCAATTCTTATAAATTTCACTGAAGAACCAACGTCCTTAATTTTTCTAATTTTTTTAAGTGCTGATAATAACATTGATTCTTTTGTTTTGTGTAATACTAGAATTATTTCAGCATTTTGAGTTTGTACTGGTGGATTCTGAATGATGCTTTCAATAGAAATTTTCTGACTTGAAAGAGCTTTTGAAATCTTTGCAAGAACCCCTGGTTTATCTTTAGCTTTAATTCTTAGATAATAAGAAAATGATAAATCTTCTATATTATCTATTTTAGCCTTAAGCTTTTTTGATATTGCAGTACCTAGTGGAAGATTTCTCGTTCCTCGAAGAATATCCATTAAATCACTTAGAACAGATGCCCCAGTAGGACCTGATCCTGCTCCAGGACCTTGAAAAATATTTTTACCAATTGACTTATCTTGCACAATTATTGCATTTGTTTCATCAGCAACCTTGGCAACATCTGAGCTTTTTTTTATAAAACATGGATGAACTCTCTGTTGTACGCTATTTTTAGATATAGATGCCATTGCGATTAATCTTATGGTATAGCCGAGTTCTCTCGCGTACTTAAAATCAGCGGAATCGATTTTTGAAATTCCTTCGATAAAAGTCGATTTAAAATCTAATTTCACATTGAAAGCCAGACTTGATAAAATAACAATTTTATGTGCAGCATCTATTCCATTGATATCAAATGATGGGTCGAGTTCAGCAAATCCTTTTTTTTGTGCATCTTTTAAAATGTCTTTAAAATCACCTTTATCATTTTCCATTTTTGTAAGAATATAATTACAGGTACCATTAAGAATTCCATATATTTTATAAATATTGTTATATCTCAAATTTTCACGAACAGCTTTTACAATTGGAATACCACCAGCAACAGCTGCCTCATAATTTAATGATACATTATTTCTTTCAGCGATTTGGGCTAATTCATTGCCATGAACTGCTAGGAGAGCTTTATTTGCTGTTATGACGTGTTTTTTATTTTTGAGCGATTCTCTTATTAATTTATAAGCAACTCCTGAAGATCCACCAATGAGTTCTATCACAATATCTATATTTTTATCTTTCGCTAGACTGAGTGTGTTTGTTGTAATTGGCAAGTTTGATAATTTAATATTTCTTTTTTTCCTGATATTTTTTACTGCTATCTTTGAAATCTTTATATTTGCTATCTTTTGCGAGTTTGATTTAAATTTAAGTATTTGGTTTACAAAACCAGTTCCAACAGTTCCCAATCCAGCAATACCTACGGAATAAGTTTTATTCATTGATGATTACTTTCTCTGGGACACTTTCAATATCAGGTTTTTGTGCTGATTGAGATGTATCTTTCGACATTTGTTCTACTTCTGGGTTTACGAATATTTCATAAAAAGAATATTTTTCAATATAGCTACAACTTAATAGACACATACTCCATGCTGAAATCAGTAATATTTTTAAATAATTGAATATCATTTAATTCCTAAGTTTTCAGTAAAACCATTCATAACATTGAAGTTTTGCATAGCTTGACCGGCTGCACCTTTCAATAAGTTATCAATTACACTAACAACACAAATCATGTTACTCTTATATCCTTTTTTAATTCCAATTAACAAATTATTTGTATTTATTACATCTTTTGTCTCTGGAATTTGATTCATATCAAGCACTTTAATGAACTGCTCATCTGAAAACCTATCCTTTATGGTTTTATATATGCCATCAATGTTATCATCGCTACACTTAAGATATATGTTTGACAATATGCCTCTTTCAACAGGTATTAAATTTGCAGAAAAAAATATTTCACAATTACCACCTGAACTAAACTTTGATAATTCCTGATTAATCTCAGCAATATGCTTATGATCACCTATGCCATATGATTTTATATTTTCATTAACCTCATCAACGAGACTTTGCTTAGTTTTAGTCTTGCCAGCTCCAGAATAACCTGATTTGGCATCAACAATTATATTTTTAAAATCTATGAGATTGGTTTCTGCTAAAGCTAACAAAGGAGTTAGTACACTAGTTGCATAACATCCTGGATTTGCTATATGTTTTGAGATTTTAATTTTATCTCTGTTAAATTCTGTTAAACCGTAACGAAAATTAACAATTTCACCATTACTCTCATGATCAAATTCATACCAGCTCTTATAGTCTGATAAGTTGCTGAGCCTAAAATCTATAGATAAATCAATTATTCTAATATCTCTATCAATATTGTTGATAGCTTTATGCATTTGACCATTCGGTAAACAATTAAATATAAAGTCTACATTTGATAAGTCTATATTTTCAAATTTTTCGAATTTAATTTTTGTCTTTCTGTTATCTTTCAATTCAAAATCAATATCTTGACCAACAGATGAATTAGCAGAAAGACCTGATATATTTACTTCAGGATGATTGGCGCAAAGTTTAAGCAATTCTTGGCCTACATAACCACTTGCACCATATATAACGATGTTTTTCACAGCTTTACTATAAATGTTATTAAAAAAAAGGGGGCTTTATCTTTTAGAGAATTGATAACGTCTTCTCGCCTTGCGCCTACCATATTTTTTACGCTCAACTATTCTCGAGTCTCTTGTTAAAAGTCCTTCACTTTTCAATATAGATCTTAAATTTGGATCTAGTAAAGATAGTGCTTTCGAAATGCCGTGCCTTATTGCACCTGCTTGTCCTGACAAACCTCCGCCACTTACAGTAATTATAGTATCAACATTCATCTTTTTGTTAGTAAGTTCTAACGGCTGATGTACTAACATATTGAGTACTGGTCTACTGAAGTAATCTTTAATTGCTTTTCCATTAATTGATAGATTTCCTGATCCGGACTTTATCCAAACTCTTGCTACTGCATTCTTTCTTTTTCCAGTTGCATACGATCTACCTTGAGCGTCCAAAATTGGTTTAACATTAATTTCTGGATTTTCGATATTTGATGTATCTATATTTGTCATATTAAATTATCTATGTTTTGTACTTTTGGGGATTGAGCTTCGTGTGGATGCTCAGCTCCATTATAAACTTTCATATTTGAAAGTTGCTTCCTACCAAGCGGACCTTTTGGTATCATTCTTTTAACTGCAAGCCTTATTACGCGATCAGGGTTTTTGCCTTCGAGTATTTTTCTAGCATTAGTTGATTTTATGCCTCCTGGATAGCCCGTGTGTCGATAATAAATTTTGTCATCTAGCTTATTTCCAGTTAGTTTTACTTTTTCAGCATTTATAATCACTACGTTGTCCCCACAATCAACGTGTGGAGTAAAAGTCGGCTTGTGTTTACCCCTAAGAATATTTGATACTACTGAAGCTAATCGACCCAGAACAATTTCAGATGCATCAATCAAAATCCATTCTTTTTGAGCTTCTTTTGAGCTTAAAGATCTCGTTTGTTTTGCTATTTTGCTTGTAACCATGACGATTTTAATAGTGAAATTGCCTTATATTGTCAATACATTCTAAATTATTATTATAATTCAGTTATTTACACAAAGGTATAATAGTACTATTTTATTAACTTTACTTCCATATCTTTGCTAGCATAGAATATTTCGTGAAAATAAATGTTTAAGCCGGCTAATATAAATAATCAAAAACGTAAGGAATAATCAATATGGCAAAAAATAAATTTAATCCAGCAGATTCTGTAAATCCTGAAACAATTGCGTTACACGGTGGTGACTATAGAGCTGATCCATCTACAACATCAGTTGCTGTACCAATTTATCAAACAACTTCATATCAATTTCACAATACTGAACATGCTGCAAATTTATTTGGAGCAAAAGATTTTGGAAATATTTATACAAGAATTATGAATCCAACAGTTGATGTACTTGAAAAAAGAGTTGCTGCAATGGAGGGTGGTGTTGGTGCGTTATGTGTAAGTTCTGGCCAATCTGCCTCAATGTTGAGTATTCAAAATTTAGTAAAAGCAGGAGATAACGTTGTAAGCTCTACTGATTTATATGGAGGTACTTGGAATCTTTTTGCAAATACAATGAAGGATCTAGGTATAGAAGTACGTTTTGCTGATCCATCAGATCCTGAGAATTTCAGAAAACTTACTGACGATAATACTAGAGCCTATTACGCAGAGACTCTTCCAAATCCAAAGCTAAAAGTATTTCCGATACGTGAAGTTGCAGATATTGGTGACGAATATAATATACCTCTCATAGTAGATAATACGGCAGCGCCAGTAATCTGTAAACCTATTGAACATGGAGCAACGATTGTTGTTCATTCCCTTACGAAATTTATTGGAGGTCATGGAACAACAATTGGCGGTATCATTGTTGACAGTGGAAAATTTGATTGGGCAAAAGACCCTAAAAGGCAACCTATGTTGAATAATCCTGATCCAAGTTATCACGGAATGGTATGGACTGAATTTGCAAAAGCAGTTGGACCAATTGCATACATAGTTCGAGCAAGGTTTGTTGGTTTGAGAGATTTGGGACCAGCATTAAGTCCTCAAAGTGCATTTCAGATAATACAAGGTCTTGAAACCGTATCTTTAAGAATGGAAAAACACTGTGCTAATGCAGCTAAAGTCGCTGAATACTTATCAAATCATAATAAAGTTTCACGAGTCATTTACGCTGGACTCGATGAAGGTGAAGCTGGTGATAGAGCAAATAAATATTTAAAAGGTGGCCACGGGGCACTCTGCGGATTTGAGTTAAAAGGAGGTAAACCAAGTGGTGAAAAATTTATTAATAATTTAAATATGTTCTACCATGTAGCAAATATTGGAGATGCTAGAAGTTTAGCTATTCATCCTGCTACAACCACTCACTCTCAACTTTCTGATGAAGACATGGAGTCAGCGGGTGTAAACCCAAGCTATGTTAGATTATCAATAGGAATAGAGCATATTGATGATATTTTAAATGATTTAAAAAATGCATTAGATGCTGCATAAATAAATTTTTTTCAATTTGAAAATTTTATTTTTTTGCTACTTAGTGCAATCATAATTATTGAAATTAAGTAAAGTATTATTGAGTTACCTTGGTGCATTAGAGCAATGTACCAAGGTATATTTAAATAAGTCATAACAATACCTAATATTAATTGTAATAATAAGAAGACATCAAAATACAAAAGAATAATTTTTACATTTCTAGAATTGCTAGAATTTAATATTAGTAAATTTAAATAAACAACTACGATAAGTAGAAAAATAGCAAATGTTCTATGAAAAAAAACTATGAAGTTACCATTTTCAAAGAAAAGATATTTTATATTACTATTTAGAAATTTTATTTCTGGCAATAAAGTTCCATTGTAAAGAGGCCAAGTATTATACAAGAGACCGGAGTCTGTTCCCGAAACAAAGGCACCATAAGCTATTTGAAAAAATATTAATATAAATACAGATATAACAGTTTTTCTGTTTTTTTCATAACCACTTAACGATAGATATTCTCCTT
>ENA-OSEY01003122-OSEY01003122.1-marine-metagenome-genome-assembly--contig:-NODE-3122-length-10344-cov-2.389500_pt1 | contig 10344 bp, 10 predicted proteins | sample MGYA00248465_ERZ534230 | MGnify/ENA primary metagenome ERZ534230 (study PRJEB26409, sample SAMN06344110) | marine metagenome | isolation source: Sea water from surface | place: Atlantic Ocean:Southern... | reverse complement strand
GTCATAGCTCGCTGGATTTGTATCCTCGGTCGGGTTGCCAACCGCGTTGTATCACGAGCGTGACTTGAGTGGCAGGGATTAGGCCCTTGCACGAGCGGGTTTCCGGTTGCGGCCGCCACGATTGGCTGCCTGGCCGCCGTGCTTTGCCGAATGTCCACTCTGGCGTTTGTCCGACTGACTACCGCGGTGCTTTTTAGCGCCAGACTTTACCTTATTAGAGGGGTGCTTACCGCCGGTTTTATTTGCAGGGCGCTTACCGCTGGTTTTGTTGGAAGGCCGCTTACCACTGGATTTGACTGGCTTGGTCGGCAAACGATGCTCGGGCTCAAAACCCTCGATCTCTTCCCGCGGGATAGACTTTTTGATCAGCCTCTCGATTTTCTGAAGCTGGGACACTTCGTCTGCGCTGACTAACGAGAGTGCGATGCCCGCCTCTCCCGCACGGCCTGTTCGCCCGATGCGGTGCACATAATCTTCCGCGACATGGGGTAGATCAAAGTTCACGACCCGGGGTAACTGTTGAATATCAATGCCCCGCGCAGCAATGTCGGTCGCCACTAATACTTGTAGTCGGCCATTCTTGAACTGCCTGAGAGAACGGGTGCGTGAGCCCTGTGTTTTATCGCCATGAATCGAGTCGCTACTGATGCCGGCCTTGCAAAGCTTGCGCGATATCTTGTCAGCGCCATGTTTGGTGCGGGAGAACACCAGCACCTGACCCCACCGCTCGCTGGCCACTAGATGTCTCAGCAGCTCAGTTTTGCGGGCTTTATCGACGGGGTAAACGGTCTGGTCGATGCGGCTCACCGTGGTGTTGGCGGGCGTGACCTGAATCTTCTGTGGCTGATGCAGGAACTCGCCGGCCAGCGCCTCGATCTCGCGGGAGAATGTGGCAGAAAACATCAGGGTCTGGCGCTTTTTGGGCAGCTCCGCGTGAATGCGGCGCATCGCGGGAATAAAGCCCATGTCGAGCATTCTGTCGGCCTCATCGAGCACCCACATCTTCACGTGATCAAGCCGCACCGCACCCTGCCCCAGCAAATCCAAGAGGCGACCGGGGGTGGCAACCAACATATCGGTGCCCCGAGCGAGATGGCGGATCTGGGGGCGAATGTTCACACCGCCACAGACCATCTGACTATGGAGCTTAATGCCCGCACCGTAAGTACGGATGTTGTCAGCAATCTGCGCGGCCAGCTCACGGGTGGGCGTCAGGATCAAACAGCTGACATCTTTGGGGCCCGGGCGGGGGCCATCCTTCAGCATATGGAGCGCAGGTAGCGTAAAGGCGGCGGTTTTACCGGTTCCGGTTTGCGCGGCGGCCATGAGATCGCGGCCCGACAGCACCAGTGGGATCGCCTTGGCCTGAATCGGCGAGGGCGTGTCGTAACCCTTGGCTGCAATGTTTTGTAGAAGCTTGGCGTTCAGTCCCAGCTCGTTAAATTCGGTCATCGTGTGCTCTATTTTGGGTATCGCGTTTAAGTGCAACGTGACACGAGAAAGTTGAGGTTACTGTTACGCAACGCATCCCTCACTGGATGGCGCGCAGTATGGGCGGCCGAGCCGACATTACAAGCTTTATCTCTCCGCACTATTTGCATGCTGCCCGCATGCTTTCAATAGACCTCAGCTTTCAGTCTCTGAACTAATGGCTGACAGGCCTCTCCACAAGAGCAAGACCGCCATAGGCAGTACCATCGCTCCCACCAGTGACAGCGAGCTCCCGACCGCCTGCGTGCTCTCAAAAATGTAATCGCTCGCTAATGCGACGCTGGTCGGGCCCAGAGCAAGGCCAATGAGATTTGTACTGAGCACGTAGCATCCGGCCATTAAACCGCGCATTTCGCTGGGCGAGGCACTTTGCAAGCCTGTGGCAATCAGCGCCTCGTGTCACCTTTTGCTTATTTTTTTGCGACCTCGGAGCAGAATTTAGCCTTCAAAGGCCGGAACCATTTTCGGAATAAATGACCCAGATCTTGCGATATCCCTCGGTCTGCCATCGGCCCATCCACTCTTTTGGGATGGTCACGGCCTCGCCTGCTTTAACCGTGATGACAGCGCCGTCGGTGGAGGTCAGTGTGACACTGCCCTCGAGGAAGAACATGAATTCATCGACGCCATAGGGCTCGGTGATATCGAAAGCCTGTGGCCCAGCTTTGTACATCCCCGAGGCAAACTTGCCGTCACTCGACTTTAGCGAGGTGAAGTCGAGAATTTTTTCGCCCTCTACTTCGGTGATCATTGTTGAGGGGTCGTCGAAGGCTGCGCCCTCGAGCGCCTGCTGTGACAGCTTGGCCGGATGACTCACCTCCGCCATGGCCGATACGCTGATTAGTCCAGTGAGCAATGTCGCGCCCACGTAACCTGTGAAATTGAAAATCTGTGACGCTTTCATTTTTTAATCTCCTGCTATCCAAGAGCACGGAAGGTCATTTCATCACACACAGGGCAATGACAGGGCACTATCTTACTGAGCTGCTTGACCCCTTTGTGAGCTGTCTGCGTCAAAACTCGCGAAATGGGCAAAGCCAAAGCCAATCTTCACCCATCTGTTGCCCCAACACCTTGCGGGCTATTAGCGCCAGCTCCGGCACACAAACTCACTCAACGTCACTCACGCTCACAACATGAGATAGACTCGTGCTCTCTCACACTGCTGCGCGCTTTGGTCGAGGCCCTTTATGAAATCTGAGAAAAACGCACGCTGGATAGCAGGTCTCACGGTCTGTATCGCGGTCCTAGTCTCACCGGTACTCGCCGCAAACGAATCTGGCACCCAAAGCGGGGCTCGCAAACCCAACATCGTCTTGGTACTCATGGATAACTTTGGCTGGGGCGAGGTGGGCGTCTACGGCGGCGGCGTAATGAGGGGCGCGCCCACACCTAATATCGACGGCATCGCCGCCCAGGGGATGCGCCTAACCAACTTTAATGTCGAGGCAGAGTGCACGCCCTCTCGCTCCGCCCTTTTGACGGGACGCTATGGCATCCGTACACGGCAGCGAGAAAACAGCCCCCCGCGGGGAGTCTGGTACGGCATCACAAAATGGGAAATCACCCTTGCAGAGCTGCTCGAGAAGCAGGGCTACGTGTCGGGTATTTTTGGGAAATGGCATCTGGGAGACACACAGGGCCGCTTCCCCACTGACCAAGGCTTCGATGAGTGGATCGGACTCCCGCGATCATCGGATCGCGCCTTTTGGCCAGACAGCAACAGCTTCCAGCCCGACGCTCATCCCGACATTCGTTTTGCTCATGTTATGTCAGGCCGCAAAGGCGAGGAACCAAAGGAGCTAGAGGTTTTTGACCGCGCCAAACGCACCGTGATGGACCGCGAAATTACCGACAATACCCTCGACTTTATCGAGCGACAGGCGGCGGCAGCGCAACCCTTTTTCGCTTTCGTCACCTACACACAAACTCATGAACCCGTAGACCCGCATCCGGATTTTTATGGCAGTACAGGTCACGGCAGCTTCGCCGATGTACTGGCGCAAACCGACACCTATGTCGGTGAGCTACTGTCGAAGCTGGACACTCTTGGGCTCGTCGAGGACACGATCTTTATCTTCACCTCGGACAATGGCCGAGAAGGCGTGCCCCGTTCGTTTGGTTTTACAGGACCATGGCGTGGCGGCATGTTTTCTCCTTATGAAGGCTCTTTGAGGGTGCCATTCATCATCCGATGGCCCGGCAAAATACCTGCGCGGCGCGTCTCCAACGAGATGGTGCATCAACTCGATGTCTTTCCGACGATCGCTCAATTTGTCGGCGCTGATACGCCGACCGACCGCGTCTTGGATGGCGTGGATCAATCCGGTTTCCTTATGGGAAAAACCGACAGCTCTGCGCGAGAAAGTCTGGTCATCTATATCGGAAACACGTTATTCGGTGCCAAATGGCGCGACTGGAAAATCTTGCTCAAGGAAATGGACTCTGACACCTATGCGGTGAAAGACATTGCCTACCCCTCGATTTACAACCTGATTGTTGACCCCAAAGAGGAGGTGCCGGAACTGAATTATCTGAACGACACCTGGGTAGACTTCCCGCTGTATCAGGTCATTGAGGACCACGAAGCGTCACTCGCCGATGATCCTCAACTGCCCGTCGGCGACTAGGCTAGGCTTACCGACCCCGCAACATGATCTGCGCTGCGTTGCGGCCGGGCAACCCGGTGACGCCGCCGCCCGGATGCGCGCCAGAACCACACAAGAAAACATTATCGGCTGGCATCCGGTAAGACGCATGGCCCGGTATGGGGCGCATGGAGTAGAACTGGTCGAGCTGTAACGCACCGTGGAAGATGTCTCCCCCGATCATGCCGAGATCACGCTCAATATCGAGCGGCGTCTTGATCTGGCGAGCCAGCACTGATCCTTTGAAGTTGGGTGCATACGCATCGACAGTATCAATGATCTGATCAGCGACTTTTTCTCGGACATCATCCCAGTTTTGCCCGTTGGGCAAATGACGCTGGAAGTGCTGACAGAACAGGCTGGCAACATGCGCGCCCTCTGGCGCGAGCGAGTCATCTTGTGTGGTGGGCACCTGCATCGAGATTACGGGCCGCTGTGCCCAGCCCAACTGCTTGGCATCAAGATAGGCCTGCTCTATGTAGGCTAACGAGGGCGAGACCTCGATGGCTCCCGCGAAATGCGCGTCGCCGCGCCCTGCCATCGAGGTGAATTGGGGTAACTCAGATAAAGCCACGTTCATTCGGAAGGTCGCCGAGTGGCTGCGGTAGCCCTCAATGCGGCGCCGATCTTCAGCACTCAGTAGCTCAGGGTCCAGCATTTTCGTTAGCAAGGTCTGCGGATGTACATTGGCAGCGACCTGTCGGGCGTGAAACTTTCGCCCATCAACCAGCGTCACACCGACAGCCCGACGTCCTTCCATCACAATATTCTCAACCGGTGCACCGACTTCCAGCACGGCACCTTGGGCCTGCGCATAGCGCGCCATGGCATCACTAATGGCACCCATACCACCTTTGGCGATCCCCCATGCCCCGGCACGCCCCTTCACCTCGCCAAATGCATGGTGCAGCAGGATGTAAGCGGTGCCAGATTGATATGGGCTGGCAAAGTTGCCGATGACGCCCTCGAGCCCCAGCACTCCCTTGAGAGCCTCTCCCTCGAACCAAGAATCCAGGTAATCACCAAGAGAACTAGTCAATAAGGTCGCCAACACTTTCTGAGATTGCGAGCCCAACTTTCTAGCGACATTTCCAGCCGACAGCAGTTGCATCAGGTCGCGCCAGCCTCCACCAAAATCGGGAGGCGCCTGAGTCGCCAGTTCGCGTAGCGCAATCGCTACCGCACTGATCTCCTCCTCGAATTGTTCGATGCGATCTGCGTCACGCTTCGAGAACCTTGCGATCTCTGCTCGCGCCTGAGCATCGTCCCGCGTCAACAGCAGATGATCGTTCTCAAGCAAACTGAGCGTCCCGGCGGGCCGTTCCATAATCTTAAGACCATGCTGTTCGAGTGACAGATCACTGATGACCTGCGGGTGCAGCAGGCTCACTGAGTAGGAATACACGGAATTGCGGAAACCAGGATGGAACTCTTCAGTGACGGCTGCGCCGCCCAGAATGCCGCGCGCTTCAAAAAGCCGCACCGACTTTCCCGCTTTTGCCAGATACCCAGCACAGGCCAGACCATTGTGGCCGCCACCAATAATGATGACATCGGAGTCAGAATTGTGGGCAGTCATGGTCTTCACTCCCGCAAATGAACGTTGAGTGTAAGGCGGCTGTAAGGCGTCGACATACGAGCCTTCAGGGAAGCATACTCTACAAATACTCCGAAACCGGGTCAGCTCGCTACGGTTCGACATTCCCCAAAGATTTTTTGCGTTGGCATTCATCTGAAGAGATTCTTGCCACAGGGCAGCAACAGGGTTATCTATGAGTCAGTACGACGCCATCGTTATCGGGGCGGGCCATAACGGGCTCACCACCGCCAACTACCTCGCCAGAGGCGGGATGAACGTCTGCGTGTTAGAGCAACGCTCAATAGTGGGTGGAGCAGCCGTCACTGAAGAGTTCCATCCTGGTTTCCGTAATTCAACGTTTTCCTATGTCGTGAGTCTGCTGCGGCCCGAGGTCGTTGAGGATTTGCGGCTAGCCGATTACGGGTACGAGGCGATCACCCTAGAGAACGCGCTCTATATTGACTCCAGCGGAGACCATTTGTTGCTCACGGCCGATGAGCAATTTAATCGGGCACAGTTCGAAAAATTTTCTCAGACCGACTTTCAGGCTTATGAATCGTTCGAGCACTCTGTAGGTCAGATCGGGCAGCTACTGGCCAAGCAATGGTTGAACGAGCCACCTAAATTAGGCGAACAGGGCGTTGGAGATCTCCTCGCCATGCTCAAAATGGGTGTCGATGTATTCCGGCTAGATGCGGAGGCACGCTGGCGACTGATGCAGTTCTTCATCGGCGCGCCAGAGACAATTATTGATCGCTGGTTTGAAAGCGACAAAGTGAAGTCGATGGTGGCCGCCCACATTATGCCGGCCAACTACGCGCCGCTGAGCCAGCCTGGCGCCAGTCTCGCGATGCTGCACCATGCTGTTGGCGAGGTAGGTGGACGAGCGGGCGCCTGGGGTATTGTTAGAGGTGGTATGGGCGGTATCACCCAAGCGATGCTGAAATCAGCAATGGCTCACGGTGTGACGATTCGCACCGACGCTGCAGTGCAACGCGTTGACGTATCGGATGAGAGGGTCACAGGTGTCACGCTTGCCTCGGGCGAAGTCATAACGGCACCTGTAGTCGCAGCCAACACCGACCCCAAGCGCACGTTCTTTACCCTATTGGGCGAAGAGCATCTGCCGGAAGACTTCGCCCGTGACGTGAAAAGCTTCCGACAAGAGTCTGCTTCTCTGCGCATGAATCTCGCGTTATCTGAGTTACCAGAATTTTCCGCGCTGCCGGGTGCCGAAGGGGCACATCACCGAGCCAGCATCACGATGATCGAGAATGCTGACCATTTGAATGCCGCATTCCACAGCGCCAAGCGGGGCGAGCCTGCGGATCCGCCGATTATTGAAGCGATTATTCCCAGCGTGCTGGACCCCGAATTAACCGACGCGCCGGGCCACCACGTGATGAGTTTGTTGTGTAAATACATGCCATACGACCTGAGTGGCGGACGCTCATGGGATAATGAAAAGGATCGCATCGTGGAGGGCATTTTCAGCTACGTGGAGCGCTTCATCCCCCGATTGAGAGAAATTGCAGTGGGTTACCAGTGCCTTTCACCGCTGGATCTGGAGCGGATGCTTGGGATGACCCGCGGTGATATCTGCCACGGCAGACTCGAACCCGATCAACTGTTCAACATGAGGCCACACCCCGATGCCGCACAATACGCCACGCCGGTGACAGGGCTGTACCTGTGCGGTTCAGGTGCGCACCCCGGTGGCGGTGTGACCGGCGCACCAGGACACAACGCCGCGCGGCGCATACTGAAGGATGCGTGAGGGCGGAACAGCCAAATAGCTCATGCCTGACTGGCGGGCGCGATAGACGCACTCGGTGAGTACCGACGTCGAATCACCCGCCATGCAATCACCCCCAGGGGCACATGGATGAGCAATGGACCAATGACGAACCATGGCTCCGCATGACGCCAATCAATGCTCTCACCCAGCTCGATGATGCCCGCACCGAGCTGATAAGGCTCCACATAAAAGTGCAGTAGCAGGAATGGCATCACACATCCGTAAGCAATCAACAGCATAGGCGCCAGCAACGTGATCCGTGTCGCCCGCCGATCGACATCGACCGAAGGTGTTTGGTGAAGCTGCGTTCGATAATCTCGCTCTGCCTCTGAGACGACATCGCCTCTAGAACCCAATCGAGCAAAAAGGACGGAGGCCACAATGCCCAGCAGAACCGGCTCCATATAACTGGGCAAATCGATTAGCCCGATATAGTCGAGCGCTGCCGGTACGATGTTCGCGAGCAGACCAGCGAGCATGCCCCAGCGCGCGCCGCGAGCGGTGATCGATCGACTCCAGATGCTCATCAATCCAACCGGCCCCCAACTGGAGGCAAAAACTGTCCCGATAAATAACGTGATCCAGAACAGGTTGTGCGGCAGGAAAAGGCTTAGGCCGAGCACCGCAAGGCTGATCAGCGCCATTGCTGTGCGCGTCCGACCCAAGCTTGCAGCAGTGTTCTGAATGCCTAAATCTTTGCTGACACTAAAACCAACCAGCGACAAAAAAGTTGATGCCGACGACAGCGCAGCGCAGACGATACCCGCAACTAATATGGCACCCAGGTAGCTGGGCACCAGATTCATAGCGGCCCAAATCAAGACCGTCTCTTCATTCTCGATGTCCGGGTTTGCAAGGTTCACGAAACCGCCGGCGCCGTAAATGGCAATTTGCAAAAAGATGACAACCAGCACGGTATAAATTGACGCGCGCAGTACGACGTGTTCGCTTTTGGCCATGAGGTGTCGGCTGGATTGCCAGGGGCTCACGGCGTAAACGAGGCTCCAAGACAGATCAATCAAGACAAACCAAATTAAGAAATCCAATGCCGTCGGCCAAGGGGTCCCATCGCCGATGATGCCGTGCCAGCTCATTAAGCCAGGCTTTACATCCTGCCGCGTGAGATCTTGGATCGTCTGCGAGATACCGCCAAAGCCCTCGACCAAGTGCACCACCACAAAGAAAGATGCGGCAGTAAACAAGAGGAACATCAGCGTGTCGGTGATCACCACGCCCTTAGAGCCCGCATACAGCGTAAACGTGGAATAACTCAACCACGCAATCAAAACACCCTCGGTGTAGCTGACACCGGTCAGATCAGAGAGCAGCAGTGCCGCACCCTGTGTCACCACCAGCAGGTACCCTCCCAGGCCCAGTATCACCGTCCATCCGGCGATCCGCTGGAGCTCGGGAGACGCGAAACGCTCCCCAAAAAAAGCGGCCACGGTAGTCGCCCTGCTGCGCCTCAGATAGGTGCCAAAAAATAGTGCGCCAAAGACATAACCTGTAACTGGGAGCCCGGGGAGCAACAGGTAAGGACCCAATTGGCCCGCATAGGTGAAACCGGCCTCCCCCATGAAGACGGTTGTGCTCATATTGCTCGCAACAAGCGTCCCGATAATGAGAAACGTCGGCGCGCGCCGGCCTGCGACGTAGTAGTCCTCGAGCGTCTTCACGCGACGGCCCGCGTAGTTGCCAATCACCACGAAGATGAAAACGAAAAAAGCGGTGGTAGCAGCAAATAGCGTCATGGGCGGTAATCCGACATTGCATCAACGGCGATCATCCAGATGCCCCGATTCGCATCGTGAAGGAGCGCTTCGCTCACAACCGCATCACCCGTCATTGACTACTCATTACATATTGCTGACTCACATAGAGTACTTGATTGCGGAAGTGCGTGACTGCGAGCATATGGGCTGGGAAGCGCAGCAACCATTGCGTCACATACAATGGGCAACCTAAATCATCACCGGTGGCGTCTGCTCCAAAGCAACCTGTGAGGTGAAAATACATCAGGCGGAGAGCAAGTCATGACGGAAATCAGTATTCAAAAACAGCCTGCAGCGCTGACAGGACTTGAGGAATGCGAATCGTTTGGGGAGCCAGTGGGCGCACTGCCCCTGCAAACCAATGCCGGTTTTTTTGAGGGCGAGTTGGCCAAGGGTCAGCTATACACCGGCACGTGGGAGTGCGAGCCCGGCACTTTGGAGCTTGATCTTGAACTCACAGAATTCTGCTACCTGCTGGAGGGCCATTGGCGCTTTACTTCGGAGAGAGGCGTGGTCTCGGAGGTCAAAGCAGGCGATAGCTGGGTCTTCCCAAAAGGCTGGAAAGGCACTGCCGAGGTAATTGAAAAAGTTCGTAAGGTCTACGCCATGATGGTGCCAGACGAGGCGGCGTAAACGATAACCGTTACCGCAGGTCCATCAGCTTGTAATACGCCATACCCGCAGCAAGCAATGGCCTGCCGAACACTCGTCCTCCCGGAAAGGGCATATGGGGAATGGCCGCCATCACGTTGAAACGGTCAGATTCGCCGGCAATGCTCTCAGCGGTGATCTTGGCCATAACGTGGGTCGGTGCCACACCATGCCCTGAATAAGCCTGAACATAGCGAATATTCGGCGCCAGCTCGCCAAGCTGCGGCATACGATTGATGCCAATGCCAATCCAACCACTCCAGGCGTAATCCACTCTGATGTCCGCGAGATCGGGGAACACATTGCGCATTTTCTTGCGCATCACCGCGACCAGATTTTTGGGTTCCATACCGGTGTAATTAGACAGCCCGCCAAACAACATGCGGCGATCAGCAGAGAGCCTAA
>ENA-OSEY01003121-OSEY01003121.1-marine-metagenome-genome-assembly--contig:-NODE-3121-length-10344-cov-3.232395_pt1 | contig 10344 bp, 8 predicted proteins | sample MGYA00248465_ERZ534230 | MGnify/ENA primary metagenome ERZ534230 (study PRJEB26409, sample SAMN06344110) | marine metagenome | isolation source: Sea water from surface | place: Atlantic Ocean:Southern... | reverse complement strand
CACTCCTGTTTTTATATTGATCTTCGCTCCTGGTTTTTATATAGACCCTGCTAAAAAAGATCTTTCTATTCAGGTTCTTAGAATTATGTTTCCTTATCTAGCTTTAATATCCTTAGTAGCATTTGCAAGTGGTATTCAAAATACTCATCAGAAATTTTCAATACCAGCATTCACTCCGGTATTATTTAATGTGATTCTTATAATCGCAGCTTCTTTTATAGCACCCAATTACGATATGCCTATCCTGGTTCTTGCTTGGGGTGTTTTATTGGCAGGATTTGTGCAGGTGATAATTCAAGTCTCGCCTCTTATCAATATAGATAAACTTCCAGTACCTAAATTAGATTTTAACAACGAAGGTGTAAAGAAGTTTATGTCCATAATATTTCCTGCAATCATTGCTGGAGGGATTCTTCAAATCAATCTTTTGATTGATACTATCTTTGCCTCTTTACTTGAAACAGGAAGTCCAACTTGGCTCTATATATCAGACAGGTTAATACAATTTCCAATGGGAATATTTGCAATTGCAATAGGAACAGTTTTATTGCCAACATTATCAAAATATGATTTGAGCACTGAGAAAAATAACTTTATTAGCACTATTAAAAAAGGACAAAAATTTGTTTTATTTATTGGAATTCCCTCATTAATTGGATTATTTTATTGTGCAGAAGACCTAATAAGTACTATTTTTTACAGAGGCGCTTTTACAGAAGTAGATGTAATTAATTCATCATATAGTTTGATGGCTTTTTCTTTTGGATTACCTTTTTTTATGTTGATGAAGGTGTTAACGCCAGCTTTTTTTTCAAGAAAAGATACTACTACTCCAATGAGAGTAGCTTTAATATCGCTTTTTTTAAATGCAGCTCTAAACTATTATTTGGCTTTTGTTCTAGATCTTGGTCATGTAGGCATTGCGATAGGCAGCTCATTAGCAGCCTTAGTTAGTGTTTGCATTTTAGAATTAATTTTATATAGAAGTGGGTTTATTAAATCATATTCTTTTGTAAGCAGATTTAGTTTAATGATTTTATTAGCAAGCTGCTCATTGGCATTGTTTTTACACTTTTATACTCAAAAAATTGATTTTATAGAATTAAATCATCTTGATAGAATTCTTTTCTTATTTATAGAAGTGACAATAGCCACGTTAATTTATTTTACAATTTCTAGAGTTATCTATGGAAAATCATTAAGAAAAATTTTTGAATAAGATGTATTTGATTAGAGGACAGCATAATTTAGATTTATTTAATTCAAGATTTCCTAGAGTAAGACTTTGTGGAACAATTGGTAATTTTGATGGCTTGCATCTAGGACATCAAGCAATATTAAATAAAGTAAAAAAAAATGCTCAACAAAATGATGCCAAAACAATAGTTTTTTTTACCGAGCCACATGCCTCAGAATATTTTGCGAAGGTAAGAGAACAAAATATTATGCCTCCACCAAGGATATGTCCTTGGCGTGAGAAACTAAAATTGCTGAGACAGAATAAAATAGATTTCGCATTTTTCTTAAAATTTAATGATTCTCTTAGAACTATGCCGCCTGAGGATTTTATTTCAGAAATTCTAGAATCAATCAATTTAGTAAGTTTTACTGTTGGGGATGATTTTCGCTTTGGCGAGAATAGAAAAGGCGACTCTAATCTATTAAAAAGCTGGGGAGATAAAAATAATGTAATTGTAGAAAATACTGAAACTATTCTTCACAAAGGTGAAAGAGTTAGCAGCACAAGAATAAGAAACGAATTAATGAATAATAATTTTGATTTAGCTGAAGAATTGTTGGGAAGACCATATACTTTTTCAGGTAAAGTGGTTCATGGTCAACACCTTGGCAGAACTATTGATATTCCGACTGCAAATATCTGGCTTCCAGATCAAAGATTACCAATTAAAGGAGTTTATGCTGTTAAATGCAAATTAAACAACAAACAACTTGTTGGAATTGCAAATATGGGGACAAGACCTACAGTTGGAGGAAATAAACCAGTTTTGGAGGTACATCTGTTCAATTTTAATAAAAATATTTACTCTCAAAGATTACAAGTTAGATTTATTAAAAAAATACGAGATGAAAAGAAATTTGATAATTTAGACATGTTAAAATTGCAAATTCAAGAGGATATATCTTTAGCAAAAAATATTTTAAATACTCCAAATGACAATTAATTATAGAGATACTTTAAATCTGCCGGTTACTGATTTTTCAATGAAGGCTGGTCTGCCTAAAAAAGAACCTGAGATTCTTAATATGTGGTCAGATAAAAATATCTACAACAAGATTAGAAAAAAATATGAGGATAAAGATTTATTTCTTCTTCATGATGGTCCTCCCTATGCTAATGGCGATATACATCTCGGACACTCAGTTAATAAAATCTTAAAAGATATCACTATTAAGCATAAAACAATGCAGGGTTATAACGCACCATTTGTACCAGGCTGGGATTGCCATGGACTTCCTATAGAACTAAATGTTGAAAAAAAACATGGCAAAAATAGCGAACTCGTTAAAAACAAGGAAAGTTTTCAAAATGCATGTAAGGAATATGCTGAAACTCAAATAGATAATCAGCTAGAAGATTTCAAAAGACTTGGTGTTTTTGGAGATTGGAAAAATTCTTATAAATCCCTAGACTCAAAATTTGAAGCCGACATCGTAAGGTCATTGGCCATTATATATAAAGAAGGTCACCTCGAGAAAGGAGAAAAGCCAGTTCACTGGTGTCAGGATTGCGGATCGTCATTAGCTGAGGCAGAGGTTGAATATATTGATAAGATTTCAAGGTCGGTTGACGTCGCTTTTAAGGTTGATCATAAGTCTTTAAAAAATCTTCAAGATACTTTTGATGATGAAAATATTGTTGATATATCTTTTGTAATATGGACTACAACTCCATGGACATTACCATCAAATGTTGCTGTTTGTATAAATCCTGATATTCAGTATTCATTAATATCAATGAATGAAAAATATTATGTTATTGCTAGTGAAATGGTAGATCAATGTATGGAAAGATGGGGCACTAAATGTAAGAAAATATCTAACGTCATTGGTAACAAGCTAAAGGAAGTAGAGCTTTTACACCCTTTCATTAATAGAAAGTCAATTCTTCTTCATGGTAACCATGTTACAACTGAGACAGGAACTGGTTGTGTTCATACAGCTCCTGCACATGGTATGGATGATCACATAATCTGTAAAAAAAATAATTTAAGCACTATTAACGCACTTAATAATAAAGCTTTTTTTAAAGATGAGTTAGATTTTATAAAAGGTCTTCCAGCCATTAAGGCTGATCCACTGATAATTGAAAAATTAAAAGAATGCAATGCACTCATTAATGACGAAGATTACCATCATTCATATCCACACTGCTGGAGGCACAAGACTCCTTTAATTTTTACATCGACCCCTCAATGGTTTATTTCTATGAATAAGAATAATTTAATCAAAGATGCTTTAGGTGCTGTAAAGGATGTTAATTGGGAGCCCTCTTGGGGTCTTCAAAGAATAGAGTCTATGCTTGATGAAAGACCAGATTGGTGCATATCAAGACAAAGAAATTGGGGTGTGCCAATAACTTTAGTTGTTCATAAAGAAACTGGAGATATTCATCCTGACCAATCAGAATTATTTGAAAAATTTGCTGTAATGATTGAAGAAAATGGCATATCAAGTTGGGATAAACTTGAATTAAAGGATTATATTTCTGATGCTGATGATTATGTAAAAACTTCTGATTCTTTAGATGTATGGTTTGATTCTGGAGTAACTCATTTTGCAGTATCTTCAAAAAGCTTTGGCAAAAATATAGTTTCTGATTTATACCTTGAAGGTTCTGATCAGCATAGGGGTTGGTTTCAATCATCTTTGTTAACCAGAATTGCAATGAACGGCGATGCTCCTTACAAAACAGTTTTAACCCACGGATTTGTTGTTGATGAGGAGGGTAGAAAACAATCAAAATCTCTTGGTAATGTTGTTTCACCTCAAAAAGTTTGGGATAACTTAGGAGCAGATATTTTAAGACTTTGGGTTGCATCTACTGATTTTAGAAGTGAGATGGTTGCATCTGATGAAATCTTGAAGAGAACGTCAGATCAGTACAGGCGTATTAGAAATACATTTCGCTTTATTTTAGGTAATTTGAATGATTATCAAGATAAAGATCAAATTAAATTTGAGAATCAAGTGGAATTAGATAAATGGATTATTAATGAAGCAAAAGGCTTGCAGAATGATGTATTAAAAATGTATGAGTCATATTCCTATCACAAAGCAGTACAAAAAATTCATAATTTTTGTGTTAATGAATTGGGAGGTATTTATCTTGATATTGTAAAAGATAGACTTTATACATGTAAATCTGATTCTGTTGCAAGAAGATCTTGTCAAACAAGTTTAGATTACTTACTAAATATTTTAGTAAGGCTAATCGCACCAATTCTTTCCTACACTGCGGAAGAAATTTGGCAATCAAGCGAAAGATTAAACAATCAAGAAGAGTCTATTTTTCTATCCAATTATGATCTTTCAGAAATTAATGAAGAATCAATTATTACTAAGTCTGACTGGAATAGAATTTTCGAGATTAAAAATGATGTCAATCAATCTATAGAAGAGATGAGAAACGAAAATCAACTTAAAGGATCTCTAGATGCAAATGTATATATAGAAGCCAATAAAAATGATATAAAAATCCTAGAAAAACTTGGAGCAGAACTCCATTTTTTATTTATATGCTCAGAAACAAATATTATAGAAAATAATAATTTTAAAATTACAGTGAAGTCATCAAGTAATCAAAAATGTACAAGATGCTGGCATAGACACGAATCTGTAGGAACCTCTAAAAAACATCCTGATTTATGTAATAGATGTATTGAAAATGTAGATGGTGAAGGTGAAAAAAGAAGTTTTGTATAAATTAAGTTACCCAGTCTTAATTTTTCTTCTTGTAGTATTAGACTTATTTTCAAAAGATTATGCAGCTAATAATTTCTTATTTGCACAATCATATTCAACTTTTATACCATTCATTGATTTTTTGCTAATTTATAATTCTGGAATTGCTTTTGGTATATTTGATGGTTATGGCAATTTAGCCTCAAACCTATTATTAGTAATTACCATTTTTATTCTCATATATCTAATTAGATTGCTTGTAAAAGAAAAAGTTCAGATTGCTAAGTTTGCATTGTCATTAATCACTGCTGGTGCATTAGGAAATATTATTGATAGATTTATTGATGGGAAAGTTACTGATTTTCTTCATTTAGAGTTTGGAAGCTTTTCCTTTTTTATTTTTAATCTAGCAGATGCATTTATAACGCTTGGAGCCATTTTGATTATATACTTTGAATTAATTTATAAGGCAAAACAATGACTAAACAGATTAAATTAGCAAATCCTCGCGGTTTCTGTGCTGGCGTTGATAGAGCAATTGATATTGTAAATAAGGCTTTGGATATATACGGAGCGCCAGTTTATGTAAAACATGAGGTCGTTCATAATAAAGTTGTTGTTGCAGACTTAAGAGATAGAGGTGCAATTTTTGTAGAAGAAATTGATGAAATTCCAGATGACTCACTTGTAATTTTTAGTGCACATGGCGTTTCAAGCGCTGTAGAAGAAGAAACGAAATCAAGAAATTTAAATTTTTTTGATGCAACATGTCCACTTGTCACAAAAGTTCATATGGAAGTCAGAAAGCATGCAAAAGCTAGTAAAGATATTATTCTAGTTGGTCACGAAGGTCATCCAGAAGTTGAAGGAACAATGGGTAGGCACATAAATTCTGATAATAGTTCAATATACCTTGTTCAAAATGAGTCAGATGCTAAAAATATAAAAATTAATAATCCAACAAAATTAGCTTTAGTAACACAAACAACTTTAAGCGTTGATGAAACAAAATCAATTATTGATATTTTGAAATATAGGTTTCCAGATATAGATATACCTAAGAAGGACGATATTTGTTATGCCACACAAAATCGACAAGATGCTGTAAAGCAGCTTGCTCTTGAATCAGATTTTATGATTGTTGTTGGTTCAAAAAATAGCTCAAATTCAAATAGACTTAGTGAGCTAGCTGAAAAATGTGGCTGTAGATCAATTCTAATCGATGAATTTACAGATATCGATTTAGATGATTTAAATAAGTATTCTAAAATTTCTATTACTGCAGGTGCTTCAGCTCCTGAATCAAAAGTTATGGAAATTGCAAAATCTTTAGAACTTTACACAGATGCAGAAATTATTGAGCATGGTGAAGACAATGAAGATATTTACTTCAAACTACCTCCAGGATTGAGATAAATGGAGATTGAAAATCATCTCATCAAAAATATTGAATATATTAAATCACCTAATTTTAATGAAAGATCAGAAAATTATAGTATTAAGTTACTTGTTATTCATGCAATAAGCCTACCTCCAAAAGAGTATGGTGGAGATTATGTAGAAAAATTTTTTTTAAATAAACTTAAGATTTCAGATCATGAATATTTTAAAGAAATTAAAGATCTAAAAGTATCTTCTCATTTGTATATTAAACGTGATGGCGAAATAATACAGTTTGTCCCTTTTAATAAAAGAGCATGGCATGCGGGCGAATCTAGTTTTAATGGTGAATTTGATTGCAATGATTTTTCTATTGGAATTGAGCTCGAAGGTTCGGACTGTGATAAATTTACAGATCATCAATATCAAGTTTTAATTGATGTTACTAAACAATTGATGAAGAAATACCCGGATATCAAAAAAAATTCAATTAAAGGTCATTCGGATATAGCTCCTGGTAGAAAAACAGATCCAGGTGGTAAATTTGAATGGACTAGGTATCTAAGTAAAATATGAATCAAAGAGAACTAAAAAGAATTTTGTCATTTACAGGATTTGGTTTTGCTTCTGGTCTTCCTTATGTATTGGTTTTTATTACTTTAACTGCTTGGCTAAGAAGCGAAGGCCTGGATTTAAGCGTAATTGGATTTTTTGGATGGATAACACTTACTTATTCATTAAAATTTTTATGGGCTCCTTTTGTAGACAGATTTTCTATTCCTGTATTAAGCATCATAGGTTCAAGAAGAAGTTGGATATTATTAATGCAAATTATTATTTTGATATCACTTATATTTATTTCTTTAATAGATCCAACAAGTAATTTATTAATATTCGCACTCGTTGCACTAATTATAGCTTTTGCAGGTTCAATACAGGACATAGCTATTGATGCTTATCGAATAGAAAGTGCACCCTTAGAAGATCAAGGTAATTTGGCTGCTGGTTATCAATTTGGTTATAGAATTTCAATCTTGGTGGGATCATCCTTATCCCTGCTTATTGCTGATGCATATTCTTGGCCAATCGCATATCAATTAATGGCCCTAATAATAGCTCTGAATGTTCTTTGGTCATTTGCAATATCTATAGAAGAGAAGAATGAAAATTTAGTTAAGTTAAACCATATAAATTCAGTTGTAGAGCCATTAAAGGATTTTTTTGAAAGATTTGGCATTAAATTAGCATCAATGCTTTTGCTAATCGTAGCAACTTATAGATTGACTGATATTGTGATGGGACCAATGGCCAACCCTTTTTATATTGATTTAGGTTATACATTATCAGAAATTGGATATGTAAAAGTAGTTGCGTTAATCGCAACAATTATTGGTGTGTTTATTGGGGGATTCCTCATTAAAAAAATAGGACTTTATAGATCTTTAATGATTGGTGCTTTTTTGGTTATGTTTACTAACTTATTTTTCTCTTTAGCAGCCATAAGCGAAAAAAATCTTACTTTGTTGTCATTAATTGTTGCATCAGACAGTATTACTGCTGGTATTGTTGGAACAGTAAATATTACATTTTTAACCAGCTTAGTTTCAATCAAATATACAGGTTTTCAGTATGCTTTATTAACTTCATTAATGGCATTTTTAGGGAAAATATTTAGCGGTTTTTCAGGTATTTTTGTTGAAAACTTTCAAGAAATGTTTGGTTTTTCATATGGATGGATGACATTTTATATCTTTACTTCAGCACTCGCTTTACCGGCAATTTCATTGATTTTCTTTAATAGAAGCTTTTTCAAAGACGAACAAGATGTTGATTCATTAAAATCATCACCCACTCAAGGCGAAAAAAAATCTTACGATGATGATAAATATTGGAAATCAAAAGATAGCCCTAAAAATTGGTAAATGAATTTCACTAGATTAGTATTTTTCTCATCGCTTGCAGCTGTTTTTATTCTTAGCATTTTAAATGCAAATGAAATTCCAAGAATTAATGCACTAGGATTTCTAACAGATAAAGCAATTCATCTTGTTATTTATCTTTATTTAGCTTTAATTGGACTCATGTGTTCTTTTAAGACTAGAAAAATTGTATTGATATTTTATATTTTTATGTTTGGTTTTTTCATAGAAATAATACATATTTTTCATCCAAATAGATTTTTTGAATATTTTGACTTACTTGCGAACTTAATTGGGGTTACAATTGCGCTTCAAATTTATAGATTTAAAACAAAATAATCTATTGATTTATATCTATTAGCCCATAATTAGAGCAGTAGATAAATTTAAAATATTTATATGGAGAGATAAATGAAGTTAAAACCTTTACATGACAATGTTCTTGTCAAAAGAACAGAAGAAGAAGAAACATCATCTGGAGGTATCATTCTTTCTGGTTCTGCAAAAGAAAAACCATCACAAGGCGAAGTTGTTGCAGTTGGACCCGGAAAAATATCTAATTCAGGCGATACTGTTCCTATGAATGTATCAGTAGGAGATATTGTAATTTTTGGTCAATATGGTGGAAATGAGATTAAGTTAGACGGTGAAGAGTATCTAATTCTATGCGAAAAAGATATTTTTGGTGTTGTTAAATAAATTTATATATAGGGAGTTAAATTATGTCAGCTAAAGATGTTAAATTTGGTGATAATGCAAGATCGCAGATGCTTGATGGAGTAAATACATTGGCAAACGCTGTTAAAGTTACATTAGGCCCAAAAGGTAGAAATGTAGTTCTTGATAAGTCATTTGGAGCGCCAACAGTTACTAAAGATGGAGTTTCAGTTGCTAAAGAAATTGAACTTGAAAATAAGTTTGAAAATATGGGTGCACAAATGCTTAAGCAAGTAGCATCACAAACTTCTGATGAGGCAGGTGATGGTACTACAACTGCTACAGTTCTTGCTCAATCTATTGTTAATGAAGGAAACAAAGCTGTTGCTGCTGGAATGAATCCTATGGATTTAAAAAGAGGCATTGATAAAGCAGTCTCTGCAGCTGTAGAACACGTAAAAGGCTTGAGTGTTCCTTGTACTGATGACAAAGCTATTGCCCAAGTTGGAACTATATCAGCGAATGGAGATACAGCAGTTGGTGAAATAATTGCTGAAGCTATGGAAAAAGTTGGTAAAGAGGGTGTTATTACCGTTGAAGAAGGAAGTGGTATCGAAAATGAATTAGATGTCGTTGAAGGAATGCAGTTTGATAGAGGATACCTTTCTCCATATTTCATTACTAATCAAGACAATATGACTGTAGAGCTTGATTCTCCTTATATTCTTCTTTTTGATAAAAAAATATCAAATATAAGGGATTTATTACCTTTACTGGAGTCTGTTGCTAAAGCAGGAAAGCCTCTTTTAATTATTGCTGAAGATATTGAAGGTGAAGCGCTAGCAACTTTAGTGGTTAACAATCTAAGAGGAATTGTTAAAGCTGCAGCTTGTAAAGCGCCAGGTTTTGGCGATAGAAGAAAAGCCATGCTTGAAGATATCGCTATTTTGACAGGCGGGACCGTGATTTCTGAAGAAGTTGGATTAACGCTTGAAGGCGCTACTGTTGAAGATTTAGGTACTTCAAAAAGAGTCGTATTAAATAAAGATAATGCAACCATAATTGATGGTGCTGGTGATGAATCAGCTATTGCTACAAGAGTTAATCAAATTAGAGCTCAGGTTGAAGAAACTAGTTCAGATTACGACAAAGAAAAACTTCAAGAAAGAGTTGCAAAACTTGCTGGAGGAGTTGCTGTAATTAAAGTTGGAGCTGGTTCTGAAGTTGAGATGAAAGAGAAAAAAGCAAGAGTTGAAGATGCTCTGCATTCAACAAGAGCAGCTGTTGAAGAGGGTGTTGTGCCCGGTGGTGGATCAGCTTTGATAAGATGTTTAGAAGCAGTTGCAAAATTAAAAGGCGATAATGATGATCAAAATGTTGGAATTAATATTGCTAAAAAAGCTTTTGAGGCTCCTTTAAGACAAATTGTCTCAAATGCTGGAGAAGAACCATCAGTGATTGTTAA
>ENA-OSEY01003120-OSEY01003120.1-marine-metagenome-genome-assembly--contig:-NODE-3120-length-10345-cov-3.312914_pt1 | contig 10345 bp, 10 predicted proteins | sample MGYA00248465_ERZ534230 | MGnify/ENA primary metagenome ERZ534230 (study PRJEB26409, sample SAMN06344110) | marine metagenome | isolation source: Sea water from surface | place: Atlantic Ocean:Southern... | reverse complement strand
AAAAATCCAGATCCAGAAAAGTTATCAGCTTATGAATGTGGATTTGAACCATTTCAAGACTCCAGAATGGAATTTGACGTTCGCTTTTATTTAGTGGCAATTCTTTTTATAATTTTTGATCTTGAGATTGCATTTTTATTTCCCTGGGCAATCTCTTTGGGAAATATAGGAATATTAGGTTTTATATCAATGATGATTTTTTTATTCATACTTACTGTTGGATTTATTTATGAATGGAAAAAAGGTGCTTTAGACTGGGAATAAAAAATTAATTAAAATGAATAAAAAATTAGATCAAATACCTGATGAGTTTAAACAATTAGCTGATGATTTTAGCAAGAATGGTTTTATAACGACCTCACTAGATAATTTAGTTAATTGGTCAAGAGCTGGTTCTTTACATTGGATGACTTTTGGACTTGCTTGTTGTGCAGTTGAAATGATGCAAACAGCAATGCCAAGATACGACCTTGAAAGATTTGGTGCAGCTCCAAGAGGATCACCTAGACAGTCTGATGTAATGATAGTTGCTGGCACACTTACAAATAAAATGGCACCAGCACTTAGAAAAGTTTATGACCAAATGCCTGAACCAAGATATGTCATTTCCATGGGCTCTTGCGCGAATGGAGGTGGTTACTATCATTATTCTTATTCAGTAGTAAGGGGCTGTGATAGAATCTTACCTGTGGACATTTATGTTCCCGGGTGCCCACCAACCGCTGAGGCATTAATGTATGGTATACTGCAGTTACAAAAAAAAATAAGAAGAACAGGAACAATAGAAAGATAGAGAAATCAAATGAAAAGATTTAAAATGCCTGAAACTCTATCTCAACAAATTAATGATTTTGAGCCACTAAACTCTTTGGTTTTAAGCTCTGATATTTTTGATAAAAATCTAATTATTTTAATTGATCAGTCAAACATAGTTGAAGTTATCAAAATCCTTAAAGATGAAGACAAATTCTCTTTCACGCAACTTATAGATTTATGTGGAGTTGATTATCCACACGAGGAGATAAGATTTCAAGTTGTCTATAATTTACTATCTATGAATAACAACTCAAGGATAACAATAAAAGCATTTACTGATAAATCGAATTCAGTTCCCTCTATAAAAGAAATTTTTCCATCTGCTGATTGGTATGAAAGAGAAGCTTTTGATTTATATGGAATTAATTTTCTTGGGCACGATGATTTGAGAAGAATTCTTACTGATTATGGTTTCGAAGGTCATCCTCTAAGAAAAGATTTTCCTTTAAGTGGAAATGTTGAAGTAAGATATGACCCTGTTCAAGAGAGAGTCATTTATGAAAAAATAAATTTAAAGCAAGAATATAGAGATTTTGATTTTGAAAGTTCTTGGAAAGGTTTTAAATATCCTGAGAGTTATGATGTATCCAAAGAGAAATCTGATGAATAAAGAAAACGAAAAATTTAGAATAAATTTTGGACCACAGCATCCTGCAGCACATGGTGTGTTAAGGTTAATCCTCGATCTTGATGGTGAAGTAGTTGAAAGGGTTGAACCTCATATTGGTCTTTTACATAGAGGAACAGAAAAATTAATAGAGAATAAGACCTATCTTCAAGCCTTACCTTATTTCGACAGACTTGATTATGTTGCACCTATGAATCAAGAGCATGCCTTTGCTCTTGCAACAGAAAAATTATTAAATATTAAGATACCCATAAGAGCTCAACATATAAGAGTTCTTTTTTCTGAAATTGGAAGAATTCTTAATCATATGATTAATGTTCCTGCCCAGGCTATGGATGTTGGAGCTTTAACACCAACATTATGGGGTTGGGAAGAAAGAGAGAAATTAATGACTTTTTATGAAAGAGCCTGTGGTTCAAGACTTCATGCTGCTTATTTCAGAACTGGAGGAGTTCACCAGGATATTGATGAAAGTCTTATAGATGATATTTATGATTTTTGTGATCCATTTCTAAAAGTTGTTGATGATCTTGAGAGCTTATTAACTGAGAATAGGATTTTTAAACAACGTAATGTCGATATTGGAATAGTTAGTAAAAAAGATGTCTTGGACTGGGGTTTAACGGGGGTTATGGCACGAGGTTCTGGTTACAGTTGGGATTTACGCAAAACTCAACCTTATGAGTCTTATTCAGATTATGATTTCAAAATACCTGTTGGAAAAAATGGTGATAATTATGATAGATATTTGATAAGAGTAGAAGAGTGTCGACAATCAATATCAATTATGAAACAAGCAATAGAAAAATTGCAGCCAGGACCAATTGTAACAGATGATAGAAAAGTTGCGCCTCCAAAAAGAGCTGAAATGAAAGTCTCCATGGAGGCATTAATTCATCATTTTAAGCTCTATACTGAAGGTTATGATGTAGGCCCAGGTGAAGTTTACGCTTCAATCGAAGCTCCAAAAGGAGAATTTGGAGTTTATTTGATTGCAGATGGTTCAAACAAACCATATAGATGTAAAATAAGGGCGCCGGGTTTTGCCCATCTTCAAGCCTTAGATTATCTCTCTCGTGGCCATCTTCTACCAGATTTATCTGCCGTTCTTGGATCTCTTGACTTAGTTTTTGGTGAGGTAGATAGATGACAGTTACAAAATTAGCGAATGAAAAAGATTATGATTTTGAATTTGATGATCAAGATATAAATTATCTCAATGCAATAATTACCAATTATCCCAATGATAAAAAACAATCTGCAGTTGTACCAAGTTTATTTTATGCTCAAAGGAAAGCTGGCGGTTGGCTTCCTGAAAAAGCTATTCTTGCAGTTTCAAAATTACTGGATATGCCAAAAATTAGAGTTCTCGAGATAGCCACTTTTTATTCGATGTTTAATCTTCAGCCAAGTGGAAAGTATTTCGTTCAGGTATGTGGAACAACCCCATGTTGGCTAAGAGGTGCTGATAAGGTTAAGCAAGCATGTAATGACTATATTGGTATGCAACGTGAAGTATCAGAAGATGGTCTTTGTTGGGTGGAGGTTGAGTGTTTAGGAGCATGTGTTAATGCACCTATGATGCAAATTAATGATGATTATTATGAAGATTTAGATTATGAAAATACTGTTGAAATTCTTAAAAAAATTAAAAACAACAAAAATATAAAAAAGGGATCTCAGATTGGTCGAAAATCATCTGAACCTTTTGTGAGAAAGTAGATGTTGGATAGTAAAGATAAAATTTTTAATAATTTATATGGTTTTAAACCCTGGAATTTAGCTGAAGCAAAAATTCGTGGTGATTGGGATAATACAAAAGATATATTATTGAAAGGAAGAGACAATATAACTGATGAGATTATTGCTTCTGGCTTACGCGGAAGAGGGGGTGCTGGTTTTTCAACAGGTATCAAATGGACTTTTATGCCTAAAGAACCCACTGGAAAGACACATTATCTTGTTGTTAATGCTGATGAGTCTGAACCAGGTACTTGTAAAGATAGAGAAATACTCAGAAATGAACCTCATAAATTATTAGAGGGTTGTGTTATTGCTTGTGCTGCAATGGGTGCTCAAGTTTGTTATATTTACGTTAGAGGTGAATTTATTAATGAGAGACTCGTTCTCGAAACTGCCTTAAAAGAAGCTTATCAAGATGGTTTAGTTGGAAAAAATGCTTGTGGAAGTGGTATTGATATAGATATTTTTATTCATCACGGGGCTGGAGCTTATATTTGTGGTGAGGAAACTGCCTTATTAGAAAGTCTCGAGGGTAAAAAGGGAATGCCAAGATTAAAACCACCTTTTCCTGCAGCAGCAGGTCTATATGGTTGCCCAACTACTGTAAACAATGTTGAAAGCATTGCTGTAGTTCCAACTATAATGAGAAGAGGGGCAAATTGGTTCTCCTCAATTGGTAGAGAAAAAAATACTGGTACAAAAATTTTCTGTATTTCTGGTCATGTAAATACACCTTGTAATGTTGAAGAAGAAATGGGAATACCCCTTAGAGAATTAATTGAGAAACATGCAGGGGGTGTTAGAGGTGGTTGGGATAATCTTTTGGCAGTAATTCCAGGCGGATCATCAGTCCCAATGATACCAAAATCTGTTTGTGATGATGTTTTAATGGATTTTGACTCCTTACAGGCCGTTAAATCGGGCCTCGGAACTGCAGCAGTAATTGTCATGGATAAGTCTACTGATTTAATTAGAGCAATTTCAAGAATTTCATATTTTTACAAACATGAAAGTTGTGGCCAATGCACACCTTGTAGAGAAGGAACAGGTTGGTTGTGGGAGATGATGGAAAAAATGGCTAAAGGTGATGCAAAAAAAGAAGATATAGATACTCTATTAAATTTAACAAAAAGGATAGAAGGCCACACAATATGTGCCCTCGGTGATGCAGCTGCTTGGCCTATTCAAGGTTTGGTGAGACATTTTAGAGATCATATTGAGGATAGAATTGATCAATATCATAAAGAGAGTAAGCAAAGTTATGGTTAACATTAAGATTGATGGGGTAGATTACGAGGTTGAAGATGGCCTTGCAATTATACAAGCTTGCGAAATTGCTGGTGTTGAAGTTCCAAGGTTTTGCTATCACGAAAAATTATCTGTTGCGGGAAATTGTCGAATGTGTCTTGTTGACGTTGAAGACTCCAGGGGTTTAAGCCCAAAGCCAGTGGCTTCATGCGCAATGCAGGTTTCTGAAGGTCTCCAAATTTATACTAAATCTAAAAGAGTAAAAAATGCTCAAGAGGGTGCATTAGAATTTCTTTTAATGAATCACCCTCTAGATTGTCCAATTTGTGACCAAGGCGGTGAATGTGATCTTCAGGATCAGTCTATGGCTTTTGGTTTCGGTTCAAGTAGATTTGAGGGAGATAAGAGAGCTGTTGAGTCTAAGAACATGGGACCATTTATTAAAACAGAAATGACAAGATGTATTCATTGTACACGATGTGTAAGATTTTCATCAGAGATATCTGGAAATGATGAAATTGGTTCTGTTGGTAGAGGTCGTGATATGGAAATTACAACTTATCTTAACCAAGCAGTTGAGTCTGAATTATCTGGAAATGTAATAGATTTATGTCCTGTTGGAGCTTTAACTTCGAAACCTTATGCTTTTTCAGCAAGGCCTTGGGAACTAAAGAAAACAGAAACAATTGATGTAATGGATGCAATGGGCTCTAATATTAGAATAGACTCTAAAGGCCTCAGGGTAATGCGTGTTCTTCCAAGATTAAATGATGATATTAATGAGGAATGGATAACAGATAAAACTAGGTTTTTTTGTGATGGTTTGTCTCTTCAAAGAATTGATAAACCATATCAAAGAATTAATGGTGTCTTAGAGAAAACTAGCTGGAAAAATGCCTTAGAGTTAGCCTCTGAAACTCTAAAAAAAACAAATCCCGATAAAATTGCAGCTTTGACGGGGGATTTAATTGATATTGAAGCAATTTATTCCTTAAAAAAGTTAATTGATTTTAAGGATATTAAAAACATAGACTGCAGGCAAGATGGCTCAACAATTTCTGGATCACCAGAACGTTGGCTTTTTAATTCAACATTCAATGGTGTTGAGGACTCAGATGGATGTCTAATTATTGGATGTGATCTAAGGAAAGAGGCTCCATTATTAAATTCAAGAATTCTTAGAAAATCGAGAAATAGTAATTATAAAATAGGTGTTATTGGGTTCAAAAATGATCTCACTTTTGATTATAATTTCTTAGGAGAAAAACCAACTATTGTTGAAGATATTCTAGGTAATAATTCTGATTTTTGTAGTGATCTTAAATCAATGAAAAAGCCAATGATGATTATTGGACAAGGTGCACTAATAGGTAAAGAAGCAGAGAATTTTTTGAATATATGTATTGAAATTGCACATAAATTCAATTTTGTTACAAATGAATGGAATGGTTTTAATGTTCTTCACTCATCAGCTTCAAGAGCAGGGGCAATGAGTGTTGGTTTTCTTCCAAAAAAAAATGGAATGTCTACTGAAGGTATTCTAGAAAGTTATAATAATAATGAATTAGAAGTTTTATATTTGCTTGGTGCAGATGAAATAAGTTTAAAGAGAAATGATAATTGTTTTGTAATATATCAAGGTCATCATGGAGATGCTGGCGCTCAAATAGCTGATGTTATTTTCCCAGCTACTGCATTCTGTGAACAAGACGGTCTTTATATGAATACCGAGGGTCGTGTTCAAGAATCCAACCGCTCGACTTATCCTTTAGGTGAAGCTAAGTCAAATTGGGAAATTATTTATTTGTTAGCAAAATGTTTGGGCTATGAATTTGATTTTGATAGTCTTAGCAGTTTAAGAGATAAATTATATACGGATTTCCCCTTTATGGACCCATTGAAAGAATTTGTTCCTTTATCTTTTCCTGATAGATCTAAGTACAAAAAACTTAATGGTCATAAATTTGAACAATTAATAGATAATTACTGGAGAACAAATTCCATAGCTAGAGCTTCCTCAAATTTATCCAAAAGAGATAGTTATAAAAGTATAGATTTAAAAAGGTAAATTTTATGGATTATCTATTTTCTTTATTGCTAATTTTTTTTCAATCATTTTTAGTTATTTTCGCTGTTTTAATTATGGCTTACCTTGGTATTTACGGTGAAAGAAAGTTATGGGCAGCAGTTCAATTAAGAAGAGGACCAAATATTGTAGGGCCATTTGGATTACTTCAACCCGTTGCTGACTTTCTCAAATTGTTGTTAAAAGAACCAATAATTCCTGAAAAAGCAAATAAAACGATTTTTATTATGGCACCTCTAGTTACTTGTTTCGTTGCACTTTCAGCTTGGGCAGTCGTCCCATTTGCAGAGAATTGGGTTGTAGCAGATATAAATGTAGGTATTCTCTACATATTTGCAATATCTTCATTAGGTGTTTACGGAATAATTCTGGGTGGATGGGCTTCAAATTCTAAATATCCTTTTATGGGAGCAATGCGATCTGCAGCTCAAATGGTTTCTTATGAAGTTTCAATCGGATTTGTTATTATAACTGTTCTCTTGTGTGTAGGATCACTCAACCTTACTGATATTGTGCTTGCGCAAAAAAGAATTTGGTTTTTTATTCCCCTTTTTCCTATGTTTATAATTTTCTTTGTTTCTGCTTTAGCTGAAACTAATCGTCCGCCATTTGATCTTCCAGAAGCAGAGGCTGAATTAGTAGCAGGATATCAAGTTGAATATTCATCATCTTTTTTCCTACTTTATTTTTTAGGTGAACTAGCGGCAACATTTCTAATGTGCGCAATGATTACAATCTTATTTCTTGGTGGATGGCTCCCACCTTTCGATATTTTTCCTTTAAACTCTATACCTGGTATTGTTTGGTTTCTATTGAAGGTAGCTTTAATCTTTTTTATGTTTGGTATGGTAAAAGCTTTAGTTCCAAGATATAGATATGATCAATTAATGAGATTAGGATGGAAAGTTTTTCTCCCTATATCATTATTTTGGGTTGTTTTAACTGCTTCTATTTTATTTATTTTTGATTTAGCCCCATAGGAATATATTATGAAAAAATTAGTTTATATTGTAAAAAATCTTATTCAGATCGACTTCATTAAAGCTTTGTATACTGCAATGAAATACTTTGTTTTCAGAAAACGAGTAACAATAAATTACCCTTCCGAAAAAGGTAAATTATCGCCAAGATTTCGTGGTCAGCATGCGTTAAGACGATATCCTAATGGTGAAGAAAGATGTATTGCATGTAAATTATGTGAAGCAATTTGCCCTGCTCAGGCTATAACAATTGATGCTTCACCAAGAAATGAGGATGGTATTAGGAAAGCAATTAGATATGATATAGATATGGTTAAATGTATTTACTGTGGGCTATGTCAAGAAGCTTGTCCTGTAGACGCTATAGTCGAGGGTCCAAATTTTGAATTTGCAACTGAAACACGAGAGGAACTTTTATACACTAAAGAAAAACTTCTAGATAACGGTGATAGGTGGGAAGTTTCTCTTGTAAAAAATATTGAGAGGGATGCGCCATTTAGGTAACTGGAAAAAATGTTCGTTACAATTCTATTTTATATTTTTTCTTTTTTAATTCTTAGTTCAGCTTTATTTGTAATAACATCAAAAAATCCAATAAATTCTGTAATTTTTCTAATTTTCTCTTTTTTTAATTCCGCTGGTATTTTCTTGATAGCTGGAGCCGAATTTTTAGCTTTAATAATGCTAATTGTTTATGTAGGTGCAGTGGCGGTATTATTTCTTTTTGTTGTTATGATGCTTGATTTAAATTTGGAGGAATTAAATAAAAAAACAAACTTTGTAAAAACAGGAGTTATTGTTGGAATAACCCTTTTAGTAGAAATGACATTACTATTTGCTTATTTTCCACAAAGAGACTCTCTTATTGTTAATAAAGCCTTTAGCACTAATAATATTACAAATACAGAAATGATTGGAGCATCTATATACACTGAACATTTTTATCATTTTCAAATCGCTGGTTTTATTCTTCTAGTTGCAATGATTGGAGCTATTGTTCTTACACTAAGGCATCGCGATAATGTACGTAGACAAAATATTTCAAAACAAGTTAGGCGAGATCAAGAAAAAAATATTGAATTAAAAGATATTACCTTTGAGGAGGTAGAGTGATTTTTGAAATTGGCATATATCACTACACACTTTTAAGTGTATTTTTGTTTTTTACAGGTGTTTTTGGCATCTTTTTAAACCGAACAAATCTTATCATAATTTTGATGTCTTTAGAGCTAATATTGTTAAGTGTAAGTATTAATTTTATTTCTTTTTCAGTTTTTCTTGAAGATATTACTGGTCAGATATTTTCACTTTTCATCCTTACTGTTGCAGCAGGTGAAGCAGCAATAGGCTTGGCTATTTTAGTAGTTTATTTTAGGAATGTTGGTAATATAGATGTTAAAGAAATTAATAAGATGAGAGGATAATGGAATTATTTTTAATAGTTTTTTTACCCCTAATCGGCTCAGTTATATCTGGTTTTTTTGGTAAAATGCTTGGTTTAAAATTAAGTCACTTTATTTCTTGTTTATTGATAGTAATTCCTTCTTTTTTATCATCATATTTATTCTACAATGTTTTAACTGGCATTCAAACAAATGATGTATTTTTATTTAATTGGATTAATTCTGGCCTTATTGATGCTTATTGGTCCCTAAAATTTGATACTCTTACCTCAATTATGCTTGTTGTTGTCACTTCTGTGTCTGCTCTAGTTCATATTTACTCAATTGGTTATATGAGCCATGATCCATACCAATATAGGTTTTTTTCCTATTTATCCTTTTTTACATTTGCAATGCTAATGCTTGTTACATCAGATAATTTGCTACAATTATTTTTTGGTTGGGAAGGGGTTGGTCTTGCTTCATATTTATTGATTGGTTTTTGGTATAAAAAACCATCAGCAAATGCAGCCGCAATGAAAGCTTTTGTGGTAAATCGTATAGGTGATTTTGGTTTTCTACTTGGAATAGGAGTATTATATCTTGCTGCTGGTTCAATTCAATTTGATGAAATATTTAAGGAAATTGATAAAATTAATCAAAGTACAATTAATCTTGCATGTATATTACTTTTTATGGGGGCAATGGGTAAATCTGCTCAACTTTTTTTACATACATGGTTACCTGATGCCATGGAAGGCCCAACACCAGTTTCCGCATTAATTCATGCAGCAACGATGGTAACAGCAGGAGTTTTTCTTGTAGCTCGTTGTTCACCTATTTTTGAGAATTCAGATCTTGCTTTATCTTTGATTGTAATCTTAGGTGCATCGACTGCCTTTTTTGCCGCAACAGTTGGTTTAGTTCAAAATGATATAAAAAGAATTATCGCATATTCAACTTGCTCTCAATTAGGCTATATGTTTGTTGCATTAGGTGTTGGAGCATACCAGGTTGCTATATTTCATTTATTTACTCATGCCTTTTTTAAAGCATTACTTTTTTTAGGTTCTGGATCTGTCATTCATGCTATGTCTGATGAACAAGACATTCGTAGAATGGGAGGTTTATTCAAGATTATACCTTTTACATGGATAATGATGTTAATAGGTACTCTAGCTTTAACTGGAGCACCACTATTATCTGGTTACTATTCAAAAGATGCAATTATTGAGTCAGCTTTTGCAAGTCAAGCTTTAGGTCATGAGTACGCATTTTATTTACTTGTTTTTTCTGCATTACTTACAAGTTTCTATTCTTGGAGACTAATTTTTCTTACGTTTCATGGCAAAACAAGAGCATCTCAAGATATAATTTCTAAAGCTCATGAGAGTCCTTTGTCAATGACAGTACCTCTTTTTCTTCTTAGTATCGGGGCTATCTTATCTGGCTTTATTTTTTC
>ENA-OSEY01003119-OSEY01003119.1-marine-metagenome-genome-assembly--contig:-NODE-3119-length-10346-cov-3.364592_pt1 | contig 10346 bp, 5 predicted proteins | sample MGYA00248465_ERZ534230 | MGnify/ENA primary metagenome ERZ534230 (study PRJEB26409, sample SAMN06344110) | marine metagenome | isolation source: Sea water from surface | place: Atlantic Ocean:Southern... | reverse complement strand
TCCAAGTAATTGTGCTATCTACCTCTCCTAAAACTTTTACAGTGAAAGTCTTTGTTGCTTGAGGTTCAGTATCAGTGCTAGATAGTAAAAAGTCTTTTGTGTAAGTTACTCCTTGGAAAGCCGCTATAGATATATTTTGTTCATTAACAAATGATGTTTGTAAAGGAACATTTAAAACAAGTTTTTCCATTGCAGTCATATTGGTAATACCTTGTAATGCAGGTTCACCTTCGTTTAAAATTGTTTGTATGTCTTCAATCTTGTATTCTACACCACCAAGTTTTAGTATTCTGTTTTTGTATTTGTCTTTGCTGACTCTATTGAATACAAAAATTTCATTGTTTGCTCTGTTAATTAAAGTAGGATTTGTTTTGTAGTTGCTAGGATTGTAAACGTTTCCTGTGTAAACTTTTAAATCTGTTGCAGTAAGATTTGACGATAAAGTGAGAACATCATAGTTTGCATTATCACCATTTACTCCGCTGACAGTGTATTCAACATCATTAATTTTAATTTTTTCATTCAATAGGCTGTTTAAATCATCAAGTCCGTCCTGCTGTCCTAATGGTAATTTGTTAATTTTGAGTTGATCGGAACCTTGTTGTTGATCTTCGTAAGGAATAATGTTTACCGTAACAAAGTCTACACCTGTTCCTGCTCTAACGGCTGTCACAGTAAATTTATATTCTTTTGTTATCTGTGGTTGATATGGCACTCTACCTGCTATCTCTCCAGTTTTTAAATCTAAAGAAGTCCCTTCCGGCAGTTCACTAAACGTTCCATCAGGATTTTTATTTTCTAAATAATAACTTACTGTTCCTGCTATTGTGTTTGGATCGTATAGTTCTAAATAAATTGTTATGTAATTGTTTGCTCTTTTAAATCCTAAGTCCGAAGGTGTCAACCATTGCGGATTTCTTAAAAACGTTCCGTCAGAAGTGAATACGCCAGAACCAACTTGTATAATTGTGTTGTCTGCTCTTAGGAAATCATCACCAACAACAAATATTTGAAAAGTTCTACTTGCTGTGGAATCTCCATCAGTGACGTTTACTGTGAATGAATAATATCTGTTTAATTTTCTAGTGACTCTTGTTGTTACGTTTGAATTGTATAGTGCTTGATAATTTTGTATGTCGAAATAAAAACTTTGATTAGCAACAGCACCACTAATACCAAAATCAAAAGGTGCACTTGCATAATCATTTGAATCATAATAACCTGTGCTTGATTGTATATCTAATGCAAGTATAGGATCTACCACTCCAGAAATTTTACCTGTTGATGACAATGTCAATCCTGGTGGTAATTGTCCACCACCTTCTGGAATATAATATTCTAAAGTTGTGTTCGCACTCAAGTCAGCATCTATGGCAGATAATTGATAGTCTATTCTAGCACTATCTAAAATAAACAATTGATTATTTTCGCCTATTTTTAAAAGTCCTGCGGGTGTTACCCAAGTAGGAGCATCAGGCCCTTGTACGTTTATCGTAAACGTTCTATCCTGTATTCTAGTCTCGTGTTTTGCTCTTAAGCAAAATTCATATGTGCTGTTTCTACTTACTTGGAATGGTGTACCTGTAATTGTTGTGCCAGATAATCGTAATCCAGGTGGTATAGTACCTGCTATTTTTGTGATTGTGTCTGCTCCTGACACAGGCAAATTAATTGTTGTGGCTACTTTTTCCTGTAAAGTTCCTAAATTATGCCCTGTCTGTACTGTCCATATCGAATGCATAATGATATTTATCGTGGATTAGTAGTGTAGTATAATTGATTATTATAAAGAACCTAAGTCGACGCCTTTGCTAGAAGGACTTGCAATGGTGCCTAAATTAACAGAATTATCTGCTTCTAACCATTCAAGTATATTAGATATACCGCCTGTGATTCCACCGAAATCAAAGCCTACAATACTGTCTACATCGGCAACATTTTTACCTCTAACTAAACCGTCAAAGTTTGTTGCTGTAATTGTGCCACCATTTGTAACATTGTGATTGTTAAGATTTAGAGTTGCAGTCAGTTTTGGTGAAGTTTCTCTTTCTAATTTAGAATCTATTGTAACGTCAGTGCCTGAACCTGTAGTTGCTGTACCACCTGTACCTAAAAATCTAGCAACACCTGAAGCATTTATAGGACCAACTGAACCTGCATCAGTTGTGAACAATATACTAACAATACCTGATGAAGTGATAGTAACTTGATTGTTACTTGTAGATAAACTTATGTTCGGACCTGCTTTTAAACTTTTGAATTGTAATTCTTCTGAAGATTTCTGTGCAAATAATCCTGCTGTTGTGGCATCATCGGCTACTAAATTGACCGCAGTAGTGCTTTCAGGTGATCTAGCATACAGTTCAGAAAAGTTATTGTTTACTTTTATAAATGCTTCTCTTAGATCGTCACCTGTACCATCGTTTGCAAGTGTTCCTATGTTTATAATACTATTAGCCATTTTATCTCCTACTTGTATTTATTAGTTTATTCCAAACGGTTTCTGACCTTTTAATGGCAAGTATGCCACTCTAGCCGGGCCACCATGCACACTATTAGTCGTTGTGTAATCGTCATCTTGTCCTGTGTCTAATAATGTGTTTGTAGAGTTGTTTTGAAACCATGTCATCACCTGTCTTGGAGTCCAGTCTGGGTGTGCCTGCAATAGGCAAGCCGCCATGCCTGCCATCTGTGGACTTGCCATAGATGTGCCTGATATTTTATTTTGAAAAGCGGAATTATCGTAATAGTAGTTGTAACCTGGACCCTGTGGCCACGCACCAATAATATTTTGTCCGCAGGCGTATATGTTAACACCTGGGCCCGAATCACTGAAACTTGCTTTCTCGTTGAACGCGGCGTTGCTGTTTGAAAATCCTATTGCGCCAACATTGAATCCTGGTTCACCGTTTAGATTAGGACTACCACCTGTGTGATAAAACCAAGTGCCAAAGGAAGTTACAACAAGACTGTTGTTGTAATCTGTGCCTGTAGAAATATCATGTTTCATGCTGTCGTTACCTGCCGCGATGCACACAATTATTCCTGCGTCAGTCAATTGTTTTATGTCAGCATCGACACTTGCCAATCTTGCTGGGAAACCGTAAATGCTGTTGCCTCTGAATTGACCATTTATTCCACGTGTTCTCAAATTACTTCTTGTGGTATCTGTATGTGGAGTGCCTCTGTATGTTCCACTTACTAAATCATACCAAGGACCTCCGCTATTAAAACCGAATCCATTTGGAGTTGTTGCTGTGTTAAGATAATAAACGTAACCATAACTCATGTTTACCACGGTAGGTCTATTGTTTGTTTTCGCTTGATGCCAACCTAACAATGTGTCCATTGCATTTGATACTGAAATTGTGTGGGGACTGTCCAATATTGTTTGCGAATAGATATCTGCATTTTTGGCCCAACCAAACTTTTTGCCAGCCATGGTAGATGCAACGTGTGTTCCGTGTCCATCTGTGTCGTTGTAGAAGTCTGTTGGTTGGCTTCCACTTATACCCGATTCAGTAAACCAGTTTATTTCTTTTATTCTACTTGTTCCATTTGCATCTGTAAACTCCGGATGTAATCCCGCCGCTGAATTAACTCCATTTATTCCTGAATCCTGTAAAACAACATCTACTCCTGTGCCGTCCAATACGTAGTCATACGTTCCACCCGGATCTGCTGTTGAAGTTCCGAAAATATTGTTGTCCGCTATGTGTCTTAACAGTCCCCAGTTGTCTTGTTGACCTGTATCGCCACCTGCCCTATTAAAGTTTCCTTCTTGTAGAGCCTTTTTTTGAGGCATCATTGGTATTTCAACTGCCTCTATTCTAGAATCTTTTCTAAGTTCTGCGGCTTCTTGATCTGATAGATGATAGTGCGTGTTACGTTTGTTGATTTCTCTTAAATCATCAACTGGCACTTTGTGGTTAGGGATAAATTGTTTTTGATTTTCTTTTGTAAGGTCTTCGTGGACTTCACGCCAATCAACACCTTGTTTTACCGTTACGATATATTCTTTTTCATCCATTAAACATTAAGAGACAATGGCTCTATCACTGACTCTTCTCCAATTTGTTCCATCATAGAAAGCAGGAATCGAACCACCTGTTTCATCTGTACAATAAACCATTGCACCCGCTGATGAAGTTAAAGTACCTAGTTGTGCCACAGTGTAACCTTTTAATTTCATTGGTGCATCATTTATAATTTCATTTGTAGGATCTAGTGTAATTGTAGTTGGAGATGAAATAGTGTATGTGCCTGTTAATGTTGATGGTGGGTTTACGCTTTCTGCAATTAAATTTTTAATTGTTAAAGTGTTTGTTGTTGAGTTGTATGTGAAATCTGCATCACCACCAAAGTTTCCAGCATTGTTGAACTGTACCTGTTCGTTTGATCCTGCCGCTGTTGCGTTTATAGTAATTGTGTCTGTGCCTGCTGTTGCAGTCATAGAAATGTTGTTACCATTTTCTAATGTTAATGTATCTTCTGAGGCATCTGCAATCACACTACCACCTGAAGGAGATATCGCAATAGTTTTAAATGCATCATTGACAGATCCACCGCCACCACCGCCTGAACCTGTGTATGAAATTGTTATCACATCACCATTTAGTGAAGTGGTAATGTCAGTTCCACCTTGGATCGTTAGTGTATCTGTTGCAGTATTGGCAGTTGTAGTTGCCGCACCGTCCACTTGAATTGTTTGGAAAACATTTTGTACAATATTTGGTGCTGTGTTTTCGATAAGCACTTGGTCAACTGTGGATCCTGTACCAGTACCACTTGCTGTGACACTCATTCCTGCTCCACCACTAATATATAAAATATCATTAGGATCATCTGCAATCAATAAAACATTATTACCAGGAACACCTACAGCAATATTACTGAATTCATCACTTTGTCCACTTCCCGCTCCTGTGTATGCTATTGTTAAAGTGTCTCCAGTAATGGAAGTTGAAATACCTGTACCACCAGATATTGTTAATGTATCTGTTCCGCTGTTTGCAGTGGTCGTGCCTGAATCTGCTGTGAATGTTTCAAATAAATTCTGTGTAGAAGTGCTGATTGTTAATGTGTCACTGTTTGCATCTGTTGTTACGGTTATGCCATTACCACCTGCTATCGTTAATGTGTCCGTTGTGCTGTCTGCCAGTATGCTTGATTGTCCTGCAACCGCAATAGTTCCGAACACGTTTGGTAAAGTCTGTGTATTGTTTATTGTTATTTCGTCAGAAGTTGCTCTAGTGATTGAAATGTTTGTTCCTGGTTTGATTGCAACATCATCTGTTACAGAGTTTGAACCACTCAATCTTAAAACTTGGAATCCGTTACTGTCAGTTGCACTTTCTATTCCGTATGTTGTGTCAGTGTTTGTTGATGATATCGTTAATTCGTTTGCTACCCTTGTAATACCAATGTTTGTTCCTTGTTTCAAACTTACATTTTGAACAGCACCAGCACTGTCAACAACTTGTAAAGTTTTTGAACTTGTAGTTGCTCCATCAACAGCATTGAAAGTATAAGTTGTATTTGTGTCTACTACCGTGTTTGTAATTGTAAGTTTTTGTGTGCCTGCAACATCTGTGATTGCAGTCGTAATTCCTGTACCACCCGCTATCTGTAAAGTGTTGCTAGGTAAGATTGTTACCTGTGTGCTGTCGTCACCTGCGACAATTAAACCACCACCTTGACCTTGCACAATGGTTGTGCCACCACCTGATGATAACAAATTGCTAGTATCTGTAAGTTGATTGATGTCTGTAGGGATCGTAGGTTTGTTTGTTAGTTCTGTGTACGAACCTGTGAAAACTGTTCCGCCAAGATTAACATTGTTAGCCGCGACACTTGTTGCGTTAACAATTGAATTACCTGATAGATTTAAACTATCACCGACTGGTAATTCTTTTATCTTGTTATCACTTACTACTAGTGGTATTCTGTTTGCCATTTTTGCCCCTTGTTTTTATATTTATCCGGTTGGTGCTGTGTTCTTATATGGGTGGCTAACAGGTAAACTACTTGTTAATCCCCATTTGTGAGCAAGATAACCTTCTGCTTTTTCTATATACATTTTATTGCCACTGCCTATCCCAGGTTGTCCATCTGACACCATAAATTCAAACAGTTTACCGCCGTATGATTGACTGCCTCTGTTTCTGAATATGTTCATTCCTGCTGTGCTTTTAATACTGTTGTCGTAATCTGTTTCTGGTGTGAAGGCATTTGAACCGTTTATCCTTACACCAATTTCACCGTGAGATTTATCAAAGTAACATAAGATCATAAAATTAGTATTTTCTGCGATAGGAGTGCCACTTGTGAATGCTATCAAGTTACCTGCGTTACTGCTGATCCTGTTTGTACTCAAACCATCAAGATCCAGTTCACCATCAAATGCGTTTTGGTTACTTGAACTGATGGCATAGTCTCTGGCTGGTGATTCTGTGGTATCAAAACTCCATATTGAATCCTTGCTGTTGTTCGGCGTTGCTATTGTGCCTGCGAATGCGGCCCAATGGTTACCACTGTCTGCAATCTGAAAAGAACCTGTGCTGAGATATTCATTTGAAGCGTGATCAAACACAATAATTTCTTTGTTGTCTTCTGTGCTCTGATGTGGAGTGTTGTTGATGTTGATGGTTGTTCCTACACTTGATGAATCAGTGATGCTTGTTAAATGGTTAGTGCCTGACTGAAAAGTAGTTTTTGTTGTATCGCTTGGATTGATCCACATTCTTAGATTGTTTTCTAACATTGAAGGAGACCAATCACGAGAGAAAGCACTTGCTCTACGTCCTGCTGTAAAACTACCTGTTGCGGTTCCTATTAGAGGCATTATACTCCTCCAAATGATACCATTTGTCCTAGCACAACATATGAACTACTGACTTTTAATATTGTGAATGAGAAACTGTCTACACCGTTGGCTGTTCCTGTTGGTGCATTATTGTTTTGCCATACGATAGTTTGTGCCGCACCACCAATTTGAACTGCTGTGATTTCGTGTGCTGTGTTACCTTGATCAATCACTATTGTAAGGTTTGTGGCGTGTCCTGAGACCAAACCTAAATTTGTAAAGTTTGCTGTGATGTCTCCTGCTGTACTAGTGTGATAGAACATATGACCATCTGCACAATCATGAGCAACAACACCTGATTGACCTGTCAGTGCGGTGTATGATTCTTCAACACCTGCTGTTAACATTGTGCGTCCTTTGAGGTTAACACTTGTACCATTGCTTTCATTACCAATCAGTACGTCACCTATACCACTTGATTGACCTATATTGATTTGACCGTTGTTGGTTGAATCAAGTATCACATAGTTGCTAGCCTGTACGGTAACATTTCCACCTGTTGTAGTTAAATTGAGTGCGTATGGATTGATTGTAAAAGTACCTGAGTGTGTAAGACTGAATCCGGAAATAATCGGTCCGCCTGCTATTTCAATATTGTCTTGGAATGATATTTGTGTGCTGTCGTCTGATGCAATCTGTGTGCCAGCGAAAGTCAAACCACCCACCGTACCAGTGCCTGCTACTAAATTTCCTGACACTGTGGCATCACCTGAAATGTTTATACTACCATTGCCTGTGATATTGTTGTTGTTTAAATCTAATGCACCACCCAGTTGTGGAGTTGTGTCTTGTACTATATCTGTTATACCGCTACCACTCACAGTATCAAATTCTAAAGCAGACTCACCTGCGTTTACTTTAACAAATTTTCCTGCTTGTCCTGTAAAGTTTGCAGGAGTATCTGATAATGAAACAAAAGTCTGTGGTGGGACGTTAGTTAAGTAACCTGAGTCATTTGTAAATGTACTGACATTTGTTGGTGATCCTGTCAAGTCACCATATGCACCTGAAAACAGAGTTGGCTTACCAGTTAAGTCATTGTATGCACCTGAGAACAAAGTTGGCTTACCAGTTAAGTCATTGTATGCACCTGAGAACAAAGCGGTGTTACCTGCAAGAGCAGTTGTGGCACTTGTACCTATTTCTAAACCGTTAATAGTAATATTACCATCCACATCACTTGCTGTGGTAGTTCCCGTGCCACCCTTTATCTGTAATGTGCTACCCGAAGTTACTGTTCTTACAGTTGAGTCATCGCCTGTAATATTAAAATTAAAATGTCCTGCTGTTACAGAAGCAATAGAATTATCTACTTCTGTTTTTGTATAAGCATCTGTTATTCCGTAACCTGCTATGGTAGTTGGTGTGGCTGTAAGGTCAGCAAAAGCAACAGTCGTAAGATAATCTGTTCCTGCCACTGCCGCTGAAATATTTCCAGAGCCATCTGCTTTAACAATTCCTGTGATTGCTCCTACTATTGGATCTGTTTCTGTTGTTGTAACACCTGTAAGTGCTGAACCATCTATTGCCGGCAGTGCACCATGTAAAACAGATGATGGTATTCTACTGTTGATTCCATCAACAAGTAATGTTGAATCATCGCCAAACACAGAACCTTTGATATCACCAGTTGTTACTGTGACACCACCTGTCTCAAGGTTAGTTACTTTGAGAGACAGTTCTGAAAAATTATCATTAATCTTATCAAAGGCGGTTCTTAATGGTTCGCCGTCACCTTTGTTTGGACTTGTTCCTATGTTTATTACCTGTATAGCCATTATAATTTACCTACCACAATTTCTATTTCACCAATTTCATCTCTGTCATAACTTTGTAATGCTTTACCTATCACTGTTCCTAGTTTAGGTTCTTCACTTGCTGTTGCTACACCATTTTGTTTTGACGTTACCAACATATCACCTTTTCTAATTTTACCAATTACTCTGCAGAACACTCTTCCCATCATAGCAAGTTCTACACTGTTCTCAGAATTTAATTTGTTGTTCATCAAGTACGCAGGTTTTTGTGACACAACACCAGCGACTGCTCTGTTGTTTTCTCCAATTGATATCGTAACTTCTTCCGGACCACCAAACATCAATACCGTTCCAGGTTGATAGTTATGGTCCGCAACAAATTTTTCCGCCAAGTCAGCATACTGAGCCTGTGTAGCCGTTCCATCGAACACTGTCGCGTACATTGTGTTGAATCTATTGCTAGAGTCACCCATGTTAATATTTGTTGAAGCATTACCACCTGCTCCACCTGGAATTAATCCATGCGGTGTTGCAATCACGGTGGTTGTTCCGCCTGCGATTATACCAACTTTACCTTCAGTGGAATCATCATATGGTTGAATGTATGTGCTAGTGTTACCAAACACTATACCTGTGAATGAAGTTCCTTTTGCTCCGTCCTCAATAGTTTTTGCGTAGATGTAATCACTTGCTATTGCTGGAGTTGTGTTTACACCAGATCCTGCGTCGTTACTTGTACTTGCAGAAGCATCTGCTCCACCAAATCCAAATTGATTACCTGTGAAAGTGTGAACTGTGTTATCATTGGTTGAACCTATCACTTCATATGCAACCACTCCACCTTGTGTTGTTAATCTTACTTTAGAAGCATCAACATCAAATGCTGTGTTGCCTTCCAGTGCTAGTTTTGTTAAGTCTAATTGTGAATTAGCATCTGTTTTTAGAATGCTGTTTGCTTCTCTAGAATTTGTTACATTAGAATATGCATATGTACCAACACCTGTTTTAATTAATGCTTCACCAGGATCTGATACTGCCGCAACCTCACCTGCAAAGTCGCCATCTACAATCGCTCCACCATTCTCTACAATAGTTGTGAAACTTACTGCCTCCGGAGCACCTGTGCCTGCTGTTGATCTTGCTAGTGCTTGATATTGTGCAAGACTTGGTAAATCATCTAGGTCAATTGATCCACCTTTTATTGTTACCCAACCATCTGTAACATCAAAGTCATCTGAATCAAAACTTGCAAGTCCTAAATCGGATTGTAAAATATTTGTTGAATTGGCTCTTGTTGTTGCCGCCTGCATTGACAATTTACTTTGACTGATTGATGCTGTTGGTGAAATATCTGCGTTAATGATTGAACCTGCCGCAAGTTGTAAATCTATTTTTGTAGATGTTGCGTCTCTTGATGCTGTTATATTAATATCTGAACTTGCGTCTTCAACAGCATTTCCTATTTCATCAATTGGTCCATCTATTACACTTGCAGTTACGCCAGAGCCGTTATCAATTGTGTCATTCAAATTGAAGTTTGTTCCACCTGTAACTGTGTATGATATTCTTGTTGCTAAACCATAACCAGGAACTGATGCTTGTAATAAATCTATAATTGTTGCTGTTGTTCCACTGTTCGAACCTGTGATTGTGTCACCACCACCAAACAATCCACCATTTGCCGGTGTTGTGTATATTCTGTGTTTACCGTTGAAAATTAAAAG
>ENA-OSEY01003118-OSEY01003118.1-marine-metagenome-genome-assembly--contig:-NODE-3118-length-10348-cov-3.427417_pt1 | contig 10348 bp, 13 predicted proteins | sample MGYA00248465_ERZ534230 | MGnify/ENA primary metagenome ERZ534230 (study PRJEB26409, sample SAMN06344110) | marine metagenome | isolation source: Sea water from surface | place: Atlantic Ocean:Southern... | reverse complement strand
TCAAATTACTTCGACTAAAAATGCCATGAGTGCAGGGCCAATTTCAGTCAGTGCTGGAATTGCGGTTACGATTCCATCAGGATGTTCATGGACTATCGTATAAATATGATGAGGAGATAATCTTATGCCAGTAACTATTAACGGAGACGGAAGTATTGCAGGACTCTCAGTTGGGGGTCTTGGTTCTGGTGTTGTTAATACAGCAACCCTTGCAAGTGGTGCAATAACATCTTCTATACTTCCTTCAGGTTCAGTATTACAAGTTAAACAGAGTATAAGAAACGAAGTTGCAACAAAAACAGGTAGTGGTTTTTCTGCAATTCCCGGTTTATCTGTATCAATTACTCCATCTTCCGCATCTAATAAAATATTAGTACATGTCGAACTTGGAACAGTTGAAACAACTGGTAATCAATATGGACATTTTATAAGACTATATAAGGGTGGTTCACATTTAACAGCTGCATCTGCACAAGGGAGTATAGGTAGCAGATATGCAGTTTTTGCTGGTGGAAGAACAACTAATAATAATCATAGTCAGGGTTATTCCGGTTCATATCTTGACACTGCCGGTGGTACGAGTGCTATAACATATGCAGTTTATTGGAATGCAGAGGGTGGTTATGGAACACTTTACTTAAATTCAGAACAAAATAACCCAGATGGTGGTGCTTATCTTCACAATATTTCAAGCATCACAGTTACGGAGATTGCAGCATGAGTAATTTAAATTTTTTACATAGTGGTGGTAATAAGGTTACAATCTCAGCACCTGATAGTAATCCAAGTAGTGATGTTAATTTAAAACTTCCTCAGGCTGACGGGTCAAATGGCCAATTTTTGAAAACGAATGGCTCGGGTGCACTCTCATTTGCAACACCAGCTGCTGGTAACACAAATGCTTTACAAGTTTTAGAAGAATTTTTTGTTCCTTGTGATGGTACAGCAATAACCACTGCTCAAGGATCAGTTTCTATACCAAATGTTACTGCATACCAAGATGTTCCAGCATCTTTAACTACCTGCACTGGTTCTGAAATTTCATATCAACCTCCTGCAAATACAAAAATTGTTGTATATACCTTTTCTTTTGCTTATACTTATAAAGATGATCAAAATATTTCTGGTTTTGAACTTCAATTAGATGGAACAAGAGTTGGAAAAAGACCCCATACATTTAGAGGTTATAATTATAGTTATCAGCCAGGAATTATCATGCATCCTTTTAGAATTGAACCTTCTTTAAGTGCAGATCCAGATGTTGGTCGTGTTCAAAGTTGGAATAGTGCAAAAACAATAAGAGTCAGAATGAGATACTGGGCAAGTAATTACGAGGGAAGGATACACACATTTGGGGAATCATTTAGAGCATCTGATGGTTCTTTTGAAAACAATCAACTTTCGATTCCTTGTGTAGGAATCAAAGCTATAGGATCAGTATAATGAGTTTTATTAAAGTTAACAAAGTACAACATCTATCATCATCAGGAGATGGTATTGTAATTGATAGCAAGGGTACAGTTGGTATCGGAACCAGTGCACTTGGAGCTAACTTAGTTGGATCTGCAACCTCAATGGTTGGTTTATACATTGGTGATGGACATTTACTATTCAAGAATACATTGGATAGATCAGGTGGATACTACATATCTACAGGAACCAACGCACTTAACGCAGGGCCTGTCAGTCTTGGTACAACCATGACACTTGATGGCACTTGGGTAATCGTATAGGAGAGTTATGGGAACATTAAATTTAGGAAGCACACAAATATCAAGTAGTGGAACTACTATAGTAAGTTCTAATAATCTTAATTTAAGTGGTGATTGGGTAAATGCACCATCTGGAACTGTGATAACATCAGCATATGGATACCTCTCTTCTACATTTTCAACTACTGGTGATGGTGATTCCGAAACAGGACTTTTTGTAGAACTTGTTAGAAAATTAGCTGGTGGAACATCATCAGGGACTAGTACTATTCATGTTACTATAACTGGTGGTTGTCAATATTCTAATACTAATGGAACGATGGGTGGAACTTCAATTTATAGAAAGGTAAATGGTGGAACTGCAAGTTTTCAAGCGTATGTAGATGCTGGATGGTCATCAGTCAACACACCTTATAGACCTCATTCTGGTCAACATATTGATTCAAGTCCTTTTGCAGCAGGTTCAACACTTAGATTTGATGCAAGAGCAAGATCAAGAGGAAGTGGTGGTAGTCATAGGTATGACTTTCATACTATTGTAGGTGGTGTATCGAATCATGTGACTATGACTGCATATGAAATTGTTAATTAACGCATAAATAAAATTATGAAATATACAATTGCAGACGCACTATTATTATTAAAACCAAAAGCACAGTGGAATCTTCGTGGGGATGATTACACTGGTCTTGAATGGTTAGATAGTAAACAAACACAACCAACAGAGACAGAAATTAATAGTAAGATTTCTGAACTTGATAATGCAGAACCGATGAGATTATTGCGTATTGAAAGAGATACAAGAATTGGATTGACGGATTGGAGAGCATCTTCTGATTTAACATTATCAAATGCTTGGAAAACATATCGTCAGGCACTTCGTGATTTACCTGCAAGTGCATCACCTAAGTTAAACTCTGATTATGAATTAGATTTAACATCCGTAACTTGGCCAACTAAACCCGAATAATTATGTCATCCGAATTAAGAGTAGATAGAATAGTTCCAGTAGATGGTGTTGCCTCTGACTCAGGGTCTAACAGATATGGAGGTGGCATAATACAAATCCTTCAACATACCGATTCAACTTCATATAATACAAGTCAGACAACATATCAGCAGGGGCCTCAAACACCAACTTTCACTTTAAAGTATCCCACTAGTAAAGTAAAAGTAACAGCAAATTTCATGATTTATGCAGATGCCAGAGGTGGTGGATATCTAAGTGCTGCTTGTGCTCTTTACAGAGGTAGTGTTGCAAGTGGAACACGAATAACTAGTGGTAGTCAACCCATGCAATTTGCTAGTGGTGATGGAGCAGTAGAATACTATATTGCCTTTCAAACTTTGACATTTCTAGATGCACCCGGTGGTAATACTACTTATTCTTTAGCGTTTAAGAAAAATAATAGTGGTGGGGTTGATGCTAAAATTCATGGTAGTAATTTCCAAACAGTAATCATGTTAGAGGAGTTTTCAGCATAATGTCAGAATTAAGAACTAATAAAATATTACCAAGAGATGGTTTGCCATCTGGATCATTTGGTGGTGGAATCGTTCAGGTCAGATTTGCAGCACTTGATTCAAACACCACTTTTTCAGCAAATACGGACGATTTTTTATCATTAAACATAACACCAACTTCTGCAAGTAATAAAATACTACTTGATTTAAGAGTAAGATGCCAAGGATACTATAGTAGTAGTGAAGATTCATGGCATTTTTATGTAGCGAGAACAATTGGTGGCGGTTCAAAGATTTTTGTTAGTGGAAAAGGAAAGTTAGGTGCTGGTACTGTTGCAAATGATTTAGGTAGGTATGCCTTTGCAACAACAACGACTTCTAGCGGTGGTAAAAATTCTGGTGTTGCAGCTTACATTCCAGATCTTCCAGGTACTACAAGTCAAATTACTTACACTGTTGGTGTTGTTGCTTGGGGTGGTGCTACTGGAACATTAAGAGTAAACAATAGAGACCATGAAAATGATGGTGTACAATTAGTAGCTTATGAATTATCAGCATAAATAATTAAAAAGTAATATGTCAAGAATTAGAACCAACATCATAACAAACAGAATGGCAAACGGAGCACCCGTTGTCTCAACTGGTTTGCGTGTTACTGGTGTTTGTACTGCGACATCTTTTAGTGGAGATGGTTCTAATTTATCAGGATTGGCAAGTCGAGAGGTATATGGATTTACTGGAATCGGAAAAAGTTTATCATTGACTACGACAAATAGTGGTGCAGATAATATTGATGGTGCAACATACGCTGCTTTTGAAGAAAGTTTTATCGGACCATCAGGTTTATCTTTCAGTATAAATACATCAGGTAATTTAATAATGACCGTATAATGGCGACAATAGATCTAGGCAAAATTAAATTTAACTGGCGAAATGAATATGATGGTTCAACCGCATATGTGCCAGACGACTGTGTATATTATACAGATGGATCGGTTGTATCAAGTTATATTTGTAAGACTGCCTCAACAGGTAATGCACCATCTTCGGGTGGAACATTGCATGGTTCTTGGGATTATCTTGCAAAAGGGCAAAACGCATCACCAACTACGACACAAGGTGATATAATAGTGAGAGGAGCAAGTGCAGATCAAAGACTTGCAATTGGTGCTGCTGGAAAAGCATTAATGGTTAATTCATCCGCAAATGGATTAGAATATGGTGATGCAGGTGCTTGGACAAGAGTAGCATCAGGTAATGGTCCTGGTACTCCAGCAACGGAAATTAGTATAGATAATATATTTTCAGACACTTATTACTATTATAAACTTTACTATAGTTTTGCAACTTCTGATTGGGTTAAAGCACGATATATAAAATCTGATGGTAGTATAGAAAGTGGTAACGTATATGTAGGATCAGGACAATATACAAAAGAAAACTCTGCTGGTGGCCCAAGTCGAGTAGGTTTTACGAACCAAAATTACTGTTTTTATAATTATTGGAACGGTGAAACTGATGCACCAGCTATATGTGAAATTTTTTACGTTAATCCGTATGCTAGTACAAAAGAAACACAAGATTTTTATCAAGCAATGCAAGTAAGTGGAACGCAAATGTTTCATCAATCGGGATCAAACTCGAATATGAATTCCTACGCAGTGAGAGGTGTACAATTTCTTTCAGCTAATGGAGATAACTTTACTAGCACAAACTTTAAATACTTAGTTTTAGGAGCAAAAGAATAATGAATAAAGCAACATTGCAAACTGATGGAACTTGGAAAGTTGAAACTATGACTTCTGAAGAAGAAGTTGATTGGAAGGAAACTCAAGAGTCAGGCAAAGTTATGAAAGCAAATATGGAAGCAGCAGAAGCAAAAAAGGCAACAGACAAAGCATCAGCAACAGCTAAGTTAAAAGCATTAGGTCTTACTGACGATGAAATCGCAGCTTTATCTTAAGTAACTAATATGCCACTAACTAATATAACACAGATAACAGGTCCTGGTATTAAAACCACCACTAACTTACAAGTTAATGATGGTTATTTTACTGGTATTGTTACTGCAACTAAATTTGTTGGTGATGGTTCTGATTTAACATCTTTACCTGCTGGACTTGGAACTGCATTAAGTGCAGATGTTTCAAAACCATTAAATTCAATATATTATGTTAATGATACATTACATGTGACTGAACATTCATTAGTAGAGGTTCCAACAACATCATCAAATGCTTATACTCAGTATGCAAATATACAGGTTGAAGATAATGTAAATCTTACAGTTAATGATGACTGTAACTTCATACCCGATATTTTGAGTCTTCCCACATAGTATAAATACAATTAACTTGGATATCCTATAAATTAATGTCAAGAATTAGAGCGAATAAAATAACAAATAAACTAGGTACGGGTGCCATCGAGTTAGAAAAAGGTGCTCATCTTCCTGTTGGAATGGGTATCACTGGTGCTGGTGCGATTAATATAAGTGGTGCAATAACTGGTGGTGTAATAACTGGAAGTAGTTTTTCTGGTGATGGTTCAGGATTAATTGGTGTTGCATCAACAGATAATATAATCACTGGAACCGCAGCGACATTTAATACTTTCCCTGTTGATATTAACGCAGGTATGACTGTTGCTGGTGTATCTACGATGGCAGCAATTACTGCCACGACTGGAACTTTTTCAGGTAATGTAAGTGTTGGTGGAACATTAACTTACGAAGATGTTACGAATATAGACTCAGTTGGAATTGTAACTGCAAGAGCGGGGATATTCGTAGCAGATTCCCAAGCAATACATTTAGGTAATGCAGCTTTAAATGGAGATTTACGAATCTATCACGACGGAGCTTCTAATCACTCTTTTATTAGAGAACTGGGCACTGGAAGTTTATATATTGACTCGAATCAACTTTATTTAAGGCAAGCTAATAATAACAACGTTCTTTTACAAACTACAAGTGCTGGAGCAGTTCAGATAAAATATAATGGAGATCAAAAAATAGCAACATCAAACACTGGAGTAACTGTAACAGGAACAGTCGCTGCAACTGCGTTTACTGGTGATGCATCAGGACTAACTGGTTTACCAGGTATCACAACAGAGCAAGCAACTGTATCTGGTGGTGTTGTAACATTAGATTTATCAAAAGACGATCATAAAGTAGTGGCAAGTGGTACATATACAGTAAATGTAAGTGGCGGTACTGAAGCAGGAAGTCACACATTAAGAATCGAAAACTCAGGTATATCCACAGTTGGATTCAGCACATACTTTAAGTTTCCATCAGGAGGTACACCATCATTACCAACAGCGAGTGGTGCGATTAGTTTAATTTCATTTACAGTTCATAAAGTAGGGTCAGTCGGAGTTGCAACAGTTTTACTATCTGGTGCATCAGTAAACTTTAGTTGAGGTTAGATAATGGTAAGACCTTTTTTACCCCATACTATAACAACCGATAGTGCGATAGGTGGAAGTAAGATTGAGAGAAGTTTAAGGTTTAGACATGGTGGTAACTGGGCAATGACCAGAACATCAGAGAATGCCAGTTCAACTTTTACATTTTCTTGTTGGATAAAACATACAAAAATAGATGATTATAAGTATATTTTTTCATCAGGAGGTGCTGGTTTAGCATTTAACGGGACTACAAGTGGTAATAGTAATCAATTATATGTTTGGGATGGCAATACTTTAACAACTTCAGGTGCATTTCTTAGAGATACTAATTCGTGGTATCACATAGTTATGAAAATGGACTCAGGCACAGTTTACACATACATAAATGGTTCTGTTTGCCATAATGGTATTGGAGGTTTTAGTCTTAATACTGGGGGTGATTATACTCGGATTGGTCGTTATCCTGGTGATCATGAGTTGGAGGGGTATCTTGCAGATGTTCATTTAGTTGATGGGCAAGCATTAGATCCAACTTCCTTTGCATACACTGAGAGTCAAACAGGATTATGGAAACCAAAGAAATATACTGGGACTTATGGAACGAGTGGATTCCATTTAGAATTTAAAGACACTTCAAGTGTAGCAGCGTTTGGTAAAGATACAAGTGGTAATGGAAATGACTTTACATCAACTAACTTTATCATAAGTGATAATGTTCCTGACTCCCCCACCAATAATTTCGCACTTTTGTCACGTTCAAATGGAATGACTGGTGTGACTAATGCTGGTTTAAGATTTCAAACATTTAATGATTCTGGTGGAGCTCAAATAGCTTGTCAGTCAGACATGCTCATTCCAAAAACAGGTACGTGGTATTGGGAGATAAGATGGTTAGGAAACTCATTTACCAGATATTGGGGAATAACGAGAAGATTAAATAATTATACTGGTGTTTATTATCATAATACAGGTGGTGTTTACTATGAGATGTTCAATGGAACAGCTAATCGTCTAACTGGTGGAACTAATACACAAGTATTTTCTGGTGGATTTACAGCTTATAATGATGGTGTAGTGCGTATTCTTGGTATGACAGTTAACATGGATCAAATGATTGCCAAGTACTATATGAATAACTCATTTGTTTGTTCAGTTTCTATTCCTGAACTTCCAAATGATGGATTAAGTGATCAGTATGCATTTAGTTGGGTAAACACAAATGGTGGTAGTAGTAGTAGTTTAAACGATAGATTTAATTTTGGTCAGGATAGTAGTTTCATTGGAGCAGTTACAAATCAATATAAAACAGATGCAAATGGCATCGGTGATTTTTATTACACTCCTCCTGATAATGCTTTGGCATTATGCTCACAAAACACACCACCAAATTTAACATCAACCAAATCAATTATTAATCCACAAAAACATTTTGGTGCTCTTGTATATGTTGGTAATGGTGCAACTGCTAATCATCATATTAATGGATTGCAATTTAAACCAGATTTAGTTTGGTTAAAAAACAGATCTCTAACCTATGATCATCATCTTTATGACTCTGTTAGAGGTTCTGGAAAATGGATTGAACCAAATACAACAGACTCAGAGGCAAGGGGTTCTCATATGGATGGATTTTTGCCTAATGGTTTTTCAGTAGGAAATGGTCAAAGTTCAAATAGAACAAATTATTCTGGTAATGATTATGTAGGTTGGTGTTGGAAAGCAGGTTCTCCAAAAACTCCAACAAGTGGCAGTGTTGACTTTGATGGCTCAGGTGATTATATGTCAGTCGCCACTGCTGGTGGATCATCAGATCTTGGAATGGGAACTGGAGACTTTACTATTGAATGTTGGGTCAAGAAAGATATTCAAGAGCATAGAGGTATATGGCAGATATCTGGAACTGTTGGTGGATTACAAAGCACTAGTTATGGACAAACTTTAGCATTAGGTTATCAAGCAGGTGTATGGCAGACATACGGTGGTACTGCTACAACTGATAATGAATCTGCATCATATCCAATAGTACCAGATAAATGGTATCATACTGCAGTTTGTAGATCATCAGGAACAACAAAATTGTTTGTTGATGGTCAACAAGTGCTTTCATATGCTGATACTCATGATTATGGTGATACACGATATATGGTAATTGGTGGATACTATAATACAAGTTATCTTCATAGAGGTGGCATATCTAATTTAAATGTAGTAAAAGGCACTGCACTCTACACATCTAATTTTACTCCTCCTACAAAACCACTTACTGCTCACGCAAATACAAAATTTTTACTTTGTCAATCAAATAAAGAAGCAGGAAATGCAACTGTCTATAATAATAGTGGTGTTAATGATGGTACACAGTGGAGTCATTATCTCACAGGTGGTGGTGGATTCCAAGGAAGTTATCCAGCAAAAAATGCATTTAACGGTACTATAACTGGTGCAAATACTTCTAGATCTACAGATTCTCAAACTACACAAACTTTTGCACCTCCTAGTGGAATACCATATTCTACCTCTGTCGAGGTTTGGACATGGATGAATGGTTCTGTAAGTTTAAATGGTGGTAGTAATATTACCGTAAGTAATGATCAAAGTTTTAGACAAATCGCTAGTGGATCTGGTACTCTTAATGATATACGTTTTAACAGTGATTCAGGTAATAGCGTTTATATTGCAGGAATAAGAGTTGATGGCACTGTCTTAGTTGAGCCAGATATAACATTAAATGGTAATGTTCATGCTGATAGCACAAATCCATTTGATGCTTTCACTGTTGATGGAGTTTCATATCAAAGTGCATCCGCAGCTGGATTAAGTGCAGGAAGTGGAACTATCACAGCAGCGAGTGTTAACAAAGAGGCAGGATTTAGTATCATCTCATATATGGGTAATGCAACTGCAAACCAAGCTCAAACAATTGCACATGGTCTTGATAAAGCACCAGAGGTAATCTGGTATAAAATAAGAAGTGATGGAGGTCAAGGTCATTTTGGATGGGCTGTTTATCATGTTAGTATGCCAGATGCGAGTACTGATTATGTCAAATTAAATACGAATGAAGCTAGAATACAAACTGATACAGATTATATGAATGGTACTTTACCAACTTCATCAGTGTTTAGTATGGGGTATAATTTTACAACAAATAAACAAAATCAAAGTTATATGGCTTATTGTTGGCACTCTGTACCAGGATATTCAAAAATGGGAGTCTATCAAGGTAATGGTCAACATCATAATAATGCTTTTGTTGACTGTGGATTTAGACCAGCTTGTGTAATATTTAAAGCACATACAAGACAGGATAACTGGGGTATATTTGATAATAAAAGAGTTGATAGTGATCCACCAAATCCGATACAAAGATTTTTATATCCAGATGATACTTATGCTGAATGGACTGGTGGAACTAATGACCATTGTGATTTTTATTCAAATGGGTTTAAAATGCAAAATTTAGGATCTATGATAGGTGGATCGAATGAACAATACATATACATGGCATTTGCATCTCATCCAGGTGATGATGTCTTTGATCTATTATCTGAAGCAAACTAAATAATCAAAAAGATATATGGCATCAGAGATACGAGCGAATAAACAAACTAATCGTGCTGGTTTAGGAACAGTTACCTATACTGACACAGGTATTATCGTATCTGGAATTGTAACTGCAAATAGTTTTAAGGGTGATGGAAGTTCATTAACTGGTATTGATGCGACTGCACTAAAAGATACTGCTGGTAATGTAAAGA